>Ga0182027_10010340_pt1 | contig 13294 bp, 8 predicted proteins | sample 712E1DmetaG_FD_121300 | JGI IMG/M metagenome (GOLD analysis project Ga0182027, IMG submission 121300) | Permafrost microbial communities from Stordalen Mire, Sweden - 712E1D metaG (Illumina Assembly) | ecosystem: Environmental > Terrestrial > Soil > Wetlands > Permafrost | place: Sweden...
CCGCCCGCACCACCACCGCCGCGTCCGCCCGCACCACCACCGCCGCGTCCGCCCGGACCACCGCCACCACGCACGCCGCCACCGCCACCGCCGCCGCTGAGGAGGATGCCCTTCGTGCCAGGCGGCACCGGAATGGCGAACGGCTCGCCGACGGTGAGGTTATAGCGCACGTCGGCATTGGGGAGTTGAACCGTCAGATCTCTGCCGCCGCCCCTGGGAACCGTATATTTGAAGATTCCGTCCGCCGGCAGCGGCATCTGCGTGCCCACCGGCGCGGGCGCGTCCGCAGCCGGCGGCGGCGCCTCGGGGCGCGGAGAGGCGAGGATGCCCAAGGTGTCCACGGGCAGCGGAATATCGAGCGTCTGGCCGGCGGCGACGGTGCAGTGCGCGTCGGAGACGATGCCCTGCATGCCCAACTGCGGATAGTTCTGGCTGATGAGGCCGCCGGCGAATCCGTCGGGATAGCCGCAGTCGGTTTCAATCCAGACCTTCATGCCGTTCTTCTTGCACTCCTGGACGGCGGTTTTCACCAGGTCCATATATTCGGGCGAAAGATACTTGGGCTGGACCCGCTGCGAGTTATTGATCATGTAAAGGCCGCCGCCATTGGCGTGGATATGGTCAATGTCCGCGATGATGCGATCCTTGCTCTGCGGGCCTCCCCAAATGGCCCAGTGGATGGCGCCGTATTCCTTGGGCGGCTGGGCAAAGGACGCGGCGGCCTCGGCGACGGTCGGCATGGTCACACCCCGCCAGGGGTCGGCGGCGCGGAGCGGCAGCGACAAACCAGCCAGCAGGGCGAGTTGCGATAGAGTGATGATGGATTGGCGCAGAGGCGCGATCCCGGTGTTCTTTTGTGTGTTCATGGCGCGATTTTGCCTCCCGCCATCCCCCGTGTCCAACTGAATTTGTCGCGATGTCACAGGATTCTTGCAAAGGCCGGAGTATTAGGCACTTGCGTTGCGTGTCGGCCCCATAGTCAACCGGCAGGGGCCGCCTCCCGGCCCGCCGCAACCACAATTCTCATCAAGAAGGCGAGGGTCAAAATGGGGTCAAAAAATTAAAGTCCCCCGCTTCGCTCCAGACGGGGGGGCGGGGTGTATTATGTTTCCGCCCGGATATTTCTGACATCCCCGGCGATGGGCGGCTTGGGACAAAAGTGGCGTGCTCACGAACCCGCAGGGCAGCCGCAACCCAAGGAATGGAACCACGGATTTCACCGATTCCACGGATTCAGAATCCCCCATCCGCGCCGCCGCTGGGAAAAGACTCCACAGAAGCACCCACCCCACGCGGCGTGGGGCTGATCATGGAAGAAACTTGATTCGCTGCCAAGGAATCCGGCCTGTTTTGGAGTTCTTGTAACATGCCTGAAATGAACAACATATAAAATGAGTTTCTTGAGAGCAAACGAAGATAACGAAGAAGAATTCTGCCTTCGTTTCCTTTGTTGCCTTCTGTTCAACAGGGATGCGTGACGATGGGAAGCCGCAAGAGCCTGAGCGGTGCGTGGCGCCAGAAGACCCGTTTTTGGGTGCCCCTGCGTATCTTAGAAATGACAAATAGCGGACCCCGTCAGCACCTGGCTTTTCATCCATTAGGAGAGACTCACTTCGATTTGTAAGGACCGAGGAATTTATCACCATCGAAATGCACCAAATGGTCCGGCGCATCCGCAATCCAGACTTCTGTTTCCCACGCAATATCCGGCGCGAATTTTCGGAATGCCTCGCGCGTGAGGAACGCGGTAACAAAAATGATGTCTGCCGCGCATTCCTTGGCGAGCCGTTTTAGCTCCAAAAGCCGGACAGGGGAAATCGGGCCTGAACTGTGGACGGCTTCAATGAGAAAGAGCCAGTTCTTTTCGAGTGAATATGCTACGATGTCCGGCAGTTCTCCATGCTCCAGTTCAAAAAAACGTAAGGCGCGCAGTTTTGCTTCCTCCCGAACTAAAAATTTCTTCGCAGCGTCACCGACATACAAAACTTCCGCGCCATGGCCGTAGCGAGGCAGGAATTGTTCGATGATGGCTCTCTGCAATAAGTTGTGTTCGCCGGGACTGAATTGAATCGTTTGTCCATCAGGCAGTTTGATTGGAACTATTTCGAGCTGACGGGCGGCATCCAAGCGTTCGGACAAGGTGGGTCTGTCAGCTATAAACTCCTCTATCGCGTCCGCCCAATCCGGCTGCCCGAAGCGTCGGATGAGTTCGACGTATTCGAGCGACAGAGAAAAGCCTCGTGTCGGATCGTTGCGGGCGGCGTTTGGCTTGTTGGCGCTGGCAAGGATGATTCCCGCCATGACCGGGAGTTTCAAATCCTTGCGGCGAATGTCGTCGTAAGAACCCATCGAGATTTTTTCCTCAAAGTGTTGATTGAGGAACGCGATAATGTCCCGTGATTTGAGGGTTTCTTTTCCCTCACGAATCCGCGCTTTCGACCAATCGGCGCTGCGCTTGACATCGGCCACCGCAAGGAAGGCCATCGCCATTTTTTCCAGTTCTCGTGGTTTCAGGCCATCCAGAGGAATGCCCAGCCTGGATAACACCAGCAGAGATTCATTGATCAGTTTAACAAGCATGGCTGACTTCTCCATATTGGTGACAAAGGCCGGTATTTTCATTTCACTGGATTCCTTGAATTGCAGCGGCAGGGCAAACTGGTCGGGCAGATTTCGGTAGAGGATTTCTCCCGATGTGAGCCGTTTGGTGGTGGTGAGATACTTTTTGACCGAGCCGGCTAGATGCCACGCCAGCAATGGAGGAACGGCATTGCCAATCTGGTTGAACTGACTCGTTTCGGCACCGCAAAACTCAAACCAATCGGGGAAGCTTTGTAATCTGGCGGCTTCGCGGACAAAAAGGCGGCGTCGGCGACCATCTGGCAAACGGATGCGATGCATGTCGCCGGTCGCGCCGGCAAGATTCCGGCAGGTCACGGTGCGGGCGGGTTGGTCGGGATAAAGGTCGCGCGGGCGGATGCAAAATGAAGCCCGTTCATATTTTGCAACATATTCATCCATGCTCGGCGTGAGGAACTTGGATTCCGGCGGCGCTTGGCGCATGGATTCACCCAATGCTATTCCTGCCGTGACCCGATTGGACTCCTCATCGAAAAACTGGAATTCGCCGCGATGGCCGACCACGATCACCCGCTCGCGATTCTGCGGGACACCGAAGTTCACAGCGTTAAGCAGCCGCACCTCGATGACATAATTCAAAGCCTTCAAAGCCGAGAGTATCTGCTCGAAATACCATCGGTTACTGTAAAGAACTCCGCGAACATTTTCAAAAACCCAAATCTCCGGCTGAACCTGCTTCACGGCGGAAATAAAAATCGGAAATCCGTCTCGGGAATCGGTCAGTCCCATTTGATGTCCACCGACGCTAAACGGCTGACACGGCGGCCCGCCAATAATCACGTCCGCTTTGGGGAATTGCGTTTCCGGGGTCAGCGTAATTTGCCGACAGTCGCCTTTTAGATTTCGCCGGTAAGTTTCGCAGGCGTCCTTCTCTTGCTCAAAACCAAGGGTTTCAAATCCCTGCGCTTCAAAACCCAAAGCCAGTCCGCCGCAACCAGCAAACAAATCCAGGAGGCGGATTTTGCCTTCGGTATTTGGCCGCAGCAAGGAATTGATTCTTTCGACGTAATTCATGTTAAGATTTGGGTTCGCCGAAAGTCTGGTCGAGCATGACCTTGACGTAATGGCTGGCGTGCCAGTCGCAGTGGTAATAAATGACGCGGGTGTCCTCCAGCGAGGAGGGGCGGCGCGTGAGCGCCGATGAGACTGCGCCGGCGGGCTGGTGAACGGCCTGTTGTTCGGCCGTTGGGGTTGTCTTGGCCATGTGTGGAAATTAGGGTGGAAGATGGGAGCGGTAAAGGGAAATCCGGGATACGTCCACCAAAATTTTCCGCCAAAATTATCTTGCTTCATTCAACGCTTTGAAGTCTCTTGCTCCCCATGAATATGCCTTTGTCTGCCGCCACGCGCGGCCTCCTTGTGTCCGCCTTTATTTCCCTGTCCCTGGCCGTGCCGGCGCTCCCCGCCGCCGATGGCCCGCCGGTGGTCGCCAAACCCGCCGTCAGCGCCCCCGTGACCGTGACCGACAACGGCGCGACCTGGCTGCTCGACAACGGCATCATCCAGGCGACGATCAATAAGGGCGGCGCGCGCGGGGCTGGGAATATGCCCCGGCTCGTCTATCACGGCATGAACATCATGGGGCCGGGCGGCATCTGGGAGCAGACGCCGGCCGGTCAGGCGGTGAATTCTATCACCATAGACCCGGCGAAAAACGGCGGCGAACGGGCCGAGGTGTCCGTGAAGGGGGCGGGCGGGGCCATCAACATTGAAGTGCGCTATACCTTGGAACGCGGCGTCAGCGGCATCTACACCTGCGCCATTTACACGCACGGGACCAATTCTCCCGGCGGGAGCTATGGGGAAAACCGCTTCATCAACCAGCTCAGTTCCAGGTTCGATTGGCTCTCAGTGGATCAGGACCGCAACATGCCCATGATTGATAACGCAGACCAGCGCGCGGGCGTCACCATCCACGCCAAGGAGCAGACCATCATCCCCCAGGGCATCTATAAGAACTCCGTCGAACACAAGTACAGCTACTGCGCCGAAATGTACAAGCTTCCCGCCTATGGCTGGTCCAGCATCAAGGATCATGTCGGGGTCTGGTTCATCAATCCCTCCTTCGAATACCTGGGCGGCGGCCCCACCCGGATTGATCTGGTTTGCCACATGGGGGCGACGATGCTTGACTACTGGACTTCGGGCCATTACGCCGGCGGCGCCGAGTGCAACATCCCTGCGGGCGAGGTCTGGAATAAGGTCGTCGGCCCGATTTTCGTCTATTGCAATGCGTTGCAAGACGCCCAGACCACCTCCCAGGCCGAGTTGGACACCCTGGCCGCCACCGCGGGCAATCCCACCGTCCCAGCCTCGTGGACCGCGAACGCGAACGCCTTGTTTCACGACGCCCTGGACCAAGCCAAGGCCACCGAAGCCCAGTGGCCCTTCACTTGGGCGCAGAACGAGAATTACACGCAGAAAAGCGGGCGGGCCACCGTCACCGGCAAGCTGGTGCTCAACGACCCGCAGGCGGCCACGACCAAGCTGCCTCATCTGAACGTCGGCCTGACCCATCCGGATTTCAGCGGCCCGGGCGGGGCCTTTGCCCAGCGTTCGGGCAACGGCAGCCTTGTCACCTGGGACCACGACGCAAATTACTACCAGTTCTGGACCGTTGGCTCTGAGGACGGAACATTCTCCATCGCCAATGTTCTTCCCGGCGCCTACACGCTGCACGCGTTTGCCGACGGCGTACTGGGCGAATTCGCGCAGGCCAAAATCACGGTTGAGGCGGGCAAGACCCTGGACTTGGGCAATCTGGAATGGAAGCCCGTGCGCAACGGCAAACAAGTGTGGGAGATTGGTTATCCTGACCGCACCGGCGGCAAATTCTACAAGGGCGATGGCTCGAACTACTGGCTCTGGGGCTGGTGCGTCCGCTATCCGCTCCTGTTCCCGAACGACATTACTTATACCATTGGCAAGAGCGATTACCACAAGGACTGGTTTTTTGAGCAGATCCCCCACGGGGACACGACCCCTTGGATAAATCCCGCCGCGAAGGATCCTGCCAACCAGCGTTTTGGCTGGGTCAAGGTGCAGGGATCGGACAACTGGAGGGAAATTGGGCGTGGCCGCGCGACCACCTGGACCATCAAATTCAATATGGACAAGGCATCCAAGGGCCAGGCGGCCCTGCGCATCGCCCTGGCCGGCGCCGACGGTGGCGGCGGGCTTGCCATCGCTGTCAACGGCAAGAGCGTCGGCAGCATCCGGCCCGTAGCCACCAACGCGCTTCGCTACAACACCGACAGGGGCGTTTGGCGTGAATACACCCAGACCTTCGACGCCGCGCTGCTGAAGGCGGGGGAAAACGAAATGCAACTCACCGTGCCCGCCGGGGATTTGACTTCCGGCGTTGTTTACGATTACCTGCGACTGGAGTTGAACGAGAATTGAGATTCCGGCAGCGCGGCGTTGCCTGAAGTTTATTGCAACTTCAACTTCTTCGTTCATGCCGCGCTTGCCGAACACGGCGTCCGGCGTTATCTTTTGGCAATGAAAGTTGAAGACATTAAGGGCTTGGTGGAACGCCAGCCGTTTCGCCCCTTTGCCATCCGCCTCAACAACGGCGCACAATACGCTTTTAAAGAATCCAGAGATGTTGGCGCCCCAAGGGATTACCGGATGTTAATGTATTTCGGCGAGAACCAAATGGTACGCATTGACACTGACAGCATCGTTGAAATCATCGAGCCATAACACCGCGGCCCCCAAGTCATTTCGCGATGGTGGTGGCGATGTTCGGACTGTTGGGGTTGACGTCCAGCCGCCGTTCCTTGGGCAAAATCACCAAGTCCATGTCCTCCATCGGAATCGCTCCGAGCAGAACATGGTCGCCCATGACCAATGCGCCCGCAAATCCGAGCCGGTTCTTAAAGCGGATTTCCAACGGGCCAACATAGGGCACGAGGCGGTTGCTGCCGTCGGCCAGCGTCACTTCCTTTTCGTGCAGCGATTCGAGTTTCAACTGAATGCGGACGTGTTCGGGGATGCACAAATGCACCGAACCTGAATCCGCCATGGCTTCCACTTCCACCGGCTCAATTGCCGGATTCCTCGCGTTTCGCAAAATAATTCGAGCGTTCACAAGACCCACCGCAATACAATACCTCCTCCATCCAACGCTGCAAGGCCGGTTTTCGGCGGGTTTTCGGCGGCGCCTTGCTTCAATGGTTGTAGTGTCGGCGCTGTGCGCCGATGTCGAGCCACAGGCTCGACGCTACATCCAATTAAGGACACTGCCCGGTTCTCCGTTCACGCTCCGCGTCTTTTGTGCTTGGCCTTTTTCCGCCGCCCTTTAGCTTTTGCCTCATGCATGAACCTTCCGTCACCGTCATTATTTCGGCCCGGCCCGACCAAGCCGTGGTCCGCGCCGTCGCCGCGGCCCAAAAACTGGATTACCCGGCCGGCCAGCTTGAAATCCTCCTCGTCCGCGGACGCCAGCCCTCGGTCCAGCGCAACGCCGCCTTGCGGGCCGCGCGCGGCGACATCATTTATTTTTTGGACGACGATTCCATCGCGCCGCCCGGCAATCTGCGCCGCGCCCTGGAGCTTTTCCAATCCCCCGGCGTCAAAATAGTCGGCGGCCCCAGCCTCTGCCCGCCGGACGCCCCGCCCTTGCAACAGGCCTTCGCCCTGACGATGGGCAGTTGGCTGGCCTTTGGTCCGAGTTGCTCCCGTTACCGCGCCCGCGGCGTCCTGCGCCCCTCCAGTGAAAAGGAACTGATCCTCTGCAATCTTCTGGCCCGGCGCGAGGACCTTCTCCAGCTCGGCGGCTTCAACGAATCCCTTTACCCGAACGAAGAGAACGCCCTCATGGACGAACTGCAAAAGCGCGGCGGGCTGCTGCTCTACGATCCCGGCCTCTTCGCCCACCGCCTGCCGCGTCCGACCTTCCGCGCCTTCTGCAAAATGCTCTGGAACTATGGGCGCGGGCGCGCCGAGCAATTTGGCCTGCATCCCACGTTCCGCTCCGCGCCCAATTTCATCCCGCCCCTCTTTTGCCTTTACCTTGCCGCCTTCCTTTTTCTGCCGCCGGCGGCGCGCTGGCTGGCGGTCCTCTATCTGGCCGCCATGCTGATCCAATCCATCGCGGTCGTCCCCTGGCGCAAGTGGTTTTGGCTTCCGCAAATCATGGGTTTGATCTTTATCAGCCATGTTGCTTACGGCCTGGGTTTTTGGTGCGGTTCCCTGAAGAAGCCCCAACCGCCCGCCCCCGACATCTCCGCCTCCGTCCAACTGGAAAAAATCCAGCCGGCGCCGGCCTAAAACTCTCACTCCCACTCGATGGTCGCGGGCGGCTTGCTGGAAATGTCCAGGCAGACGCGGTTGACGCCCTTGACCTCGTTGATGATCCGGTTGGAAAGCTTTTCCAGCAGGCCGTAAGGCAGCTTGGCCCAGTCGGCGGTCATGCCGTCCTGCGATTCGACGGCGCGGATGACGACGGTGTTTTCGTAGGTCCGCTCGTCGCCCATCACCCCGACGCTGCGCACCGGGAGCAGGACGGCGAAGCTCTGCCAGATTTTTTCGTACCAGCCGCTGGCCTTCATTTCCTCCACCACGATGCCGTCCGCCGCGCGCAAAATCTCGCAGCGCCGGGGCGTGACCGCGCCCAGGATGCGCACGGCCAGGCCCGGGCCGGGGAAGGGCTGGCGCAGGAGGATTTCCCCGGGCAGGCCGAGGTCCGCGCCCAGTTGGCGGACCTCGTCCTTGAACAGGCGCTTGAGCGGCTCTGTCAATTGAAATTTCAAGTTCCGGGGCAGGCCGCCCACGTTGTGGTGGCTCTTGATCAACGCCGCGGGGTTGCCGGCGATGGGGACCGATTCGATGACATCGGGATAGAGCGTGCCCTGCGCCAGAAACCGCGCGCGGCCGGCGCGCCGGGCCGCCGCCGCGAAAACCTCGATGAAGGTCTTCCCGATGATCTTGCGTTTGCGCTCCGGATCGGTCACGCCTTTGAGGCGCCCCAGAAAGAGCCGCGAGGCGTTCCGGTATTGCAGTTTGATCTGGAAATGCCGGCGGAAAACCTCCTGCACGACCTCCGCCTCGCCCGCGCGCAACAAACCATTGTTGACAAAAATGCAGGTCAGTTGGCTCCCCACCGCCTTGTGCAGCAGCGCCGCCGCCACGCTCGAATCCACGCCGCCGCTCAGTCCCAAAATGACGCGTTCCCCGCCGATTTGCGCCTGGATTTCCTCCACCGCCTGCTCGGCGAAATGCCGCATCGTCCAGAGCCGGCCGCAGCCGCAGATGCCATGCACAAAATTGGCGAGGATTTCCCGCCCGCGCGGCGTGTGCGCCACTTCCGGATGGAATTGCAGCCCGTAAAAATGCCGCGCCGGGTCTTCGATGGCCGCGAACTCCGAGTTGTCTGACGCGGCCACCGCCTGAAAGCCTTTGGGGAGCCGGGTCAGTTTATCCCCGTGCGAATTCCAGACTTGCAGCCGCTCCGGCAACTTGGCAAACAGCGCCGACGAACGGTCCTTCACCGACAGCGTGCCTTTGCCGTATTCGCGTTTCTGGCCCGATTCGACTTTCCCGCCCAGAAAATGGGTGAGCAATTGCACCCCGTAGCAAATCCCCAGGATCGGAATGCCCATTTTGAAAATCCCGCCATCCGGCAACGGCGCTTCGCGGGCATAGACGCTGGAAGGCCCGCCGGAAAGAATCAGCCCCTTGGGGTTCAGCCCGGCCAGGGTGGAGGCCGGCGTGTCGTAGCGCAGGATGGTGGAATAGACATGGCACTCGCGAATGCGCCGGGCGATCACTTGCGTGAATTGCGAGCCGAAGTCCAGGATGACAATTTGTTCCATGGCTGAAAAATAAAAACCCACTGTCTGCCCCCGCCGGGCCAAATAAGCGAGAGAAAAATAGCGGAGAAAGATAGCGGAGTAATGGAGTGATGGATTGATGGATTGGCGGCCATTCTGGTTTAAAGAATATCTTGATCGTGGTTTTGCATCTCTCCTGGTTGGTTGGATCACTTGGATTGGCTTGGATGGCGTGAGGGGTGGTTTGGGAAGCCCCCGCTTTCCTCCCTGCGCCGTCCGGCCCTCTGTGCGCTATCGTTACGAGCACAATGATAGCATATAAGCTCGGATGGTCAAGGAAAAAACGCGGATATTGCAAGGACTTAATCATTAGCAACCTGCGCATGTTGCTTACCCAGGAGGAGGGACGCCTCTTCCACATTGGGCGGGGAGAGAGAAGGTGGCAGCGGCGTCTCGCCGCTTTTCTGCGGCAGAGGGAACCGCGAAACACGCGAAACCAGGGAAAGTGTTGAGTCGGCAGACCGTTCAGCGGGCCAACGGGATGTTGTTCGCTCTCTGCGCGCCGATGGATCGAGCCGCAGGCTCGACGCTACACCCTTTTCGCGTATTTCGCTTTTTGCCGTTCGCCTGGCCCTTCTCCACCCTGCCGCCCTATTTCGCCAACTCAGGACACGGCGTCCAATTTTCGGTCGTTTCCGTCTTTATCACATTTTTTCGCTTTTTGTCTCGACTTATCCAGACGTGGCGGTAAAAGGAGGCATGATTTCTGAGTAACAACTATTCATTCCCAGCAGATTCACCCCCGATAAAATCAAGCCATGCCAACGCTTTCAAACGCCCGGTCCATGTTGCTTTCGCTTCTGCGAAAGAAATCCTTTTTCCGGGGCGATTACGTGCTTTCGTCCGGCGCGAAAAGCTCTTATTACGTGGACTGCAAGCTCACGACCCTTGATCCGGAGGGCGCCTGGCTCGTTGGCCAGGTCATGCACTCGCTGATCCAATCGGAGGCTGCGGAGAGGGGGATTCGCATCAACGCGGTCGGGGGCCTCACGATGGGCGCTGATCCCATTGCCCTGGCTGTCGCAATGTACTCTTTTTTGGAGAAAGACACGCCGCCCCTTCAAACATTCATCGTGCGCAAGACCCCCAAGGCCCACGGCCAAGCCAAGCTAATCGAAGGCAATTTCAAGCCGGGCGACTGGGTTGTGGTCATTGATGACGTGGTAACGCGCGGCGATTCCACTCTCGCCGCGATAAAGGCAGTTGAAGATGCGGGCGGAAAAGTGGCTTTCGTCGCGGTCCTCGTGGACCGCCAGGAGGGTGGCCGGGAGAAAATCGAGGGTCTTGGCCATCGCGTTGTGGCTGCATTTAACCGGGAAGAACTTATCGAGAATTGTGTCGAACTGCCCAAGCCGGCAACTTTTGTGCCTGCGTGAGTTGCTCAAGAAAGGCCTCTATCAGGAGAACCTGGATATTGTTCGCTCTCTGCGCGCCGATGGGTCGAGCCGCAGGCTCGACGCTACACCCTTTTCGCGTATTTCGCGTATTTCGCGGTTAAAAAAGTCTTCTTAGGCGGGGATTGGGGCGCTTCCTGCCGGGGTGGCTTATTCTTTGTGTATTGCGACTTTTCACGAAAACTATGAACACCGCCCAACTTCTGGTAAGCCTCGGTCGCAAGGCTGGCGGCAACGGCCCGTTGAAACTCCGGGTCATTCATGAACCTGGCGACAATCGCTTCGTTTTGGTCCATTCGTTCGAGCATGAGCGTTTCGAGAAGATTGCTAAACACGAGTGAGAACTTGTCCGCCGGATTGACCTTTGCCGCCTGTTGAAGGCGTTCGTCGCCCACCGCGATTGCGGTAATCTGATCGAAGAAAAACTGGTCCGCTTGATTGAAGTCCGTTCCGAAACGGGCGTTGAGCAGGTCAATCAGGCGCGAGAGTGTGATGCTCTCCTCGCGCAAAAGCCCGCTGCCGACTTCACTTGGCCCGTCGAGCGGCCTGGCGTAACCCTCCTTCAAGTCAATTGAGCCTTCGGCAATTTTCTGCAATCGGTAGTATTCCAGCCGCACCTCGTCATCAAATTGGTAGGCCGGGCCGCTCCTTCGTTTTGGCAGCTTCGATGAAAGGTGGCGGAGAAAAGTATAAAGCCGTTCAAGGTCGGAATCTTGGTACGGAATGATCTGGCTCAGGAAGGCGTAAAGGTTGCGAAACGCTACCAGTTTGCCGCGCCACAGTTCCGCCGCCTCCTCCTCGGATTGCAAAAGCGCACTGAATCGGTCAACCGCCGGGTCAAGCGCGGCGTTCATGGCCTTGTGGTCTGAAATGCTCTGGCGCTCCTTTGGCTTGAAATATACTTCGCAAAACCGCAGAACTTCCTCGGCCAGATAAATGCCAGAAGCGTCCAACTCGGCTTTCAACTCATACAGCCGGGCGGGTTGGACTTCCTCGCCCATCTCCGCGCCTTCGTAAAACTGTTTGAACGCCTCCTGGATTTCCTGCCGGTCGTTGACGAAATCCAAGACAAACGTCTCTTCCTTGAGCGGGTGAATCCGGTTCAGCCGGGATAATGTCTGCACGGCCTGAATTCCTGAGAGCCGCTTGTCCACGTACATGGTGTGCAACAACGGCTGGTCGAAACCGGTTTGGTACTTCTCGGCGACTAGCAGAACTTGATATTCCGTCGAGGCGAATTTCTCCGGGAGTTCCTTCTCCCGTATCCCGGCGTTCATGCCCTCCTCGGTGTAGCTCTTGTCGGGGAATTTGTCGTCCACGACCGTGCCGCTGAATGCCACCAGGGTTTTGATCGGATACCCCTTCTCCTTGATGTATTCGTCAAACTTTTGCTTGTACCGCACTGCTTCCAGCCGCGAACCTGTCACCAGCATCGCTTTCGCCCGACCGCCGATTTTGTGCCGCGTCGCCCGGTTGAAGTGCTCGACCATGACTTGCGTTTTCTGCGCAATGTTGACTGGATGGAGCTTCATGAAACGCGCGAGCGCCTTCGCGGCCTTTTTGCGCTCCACATTGGGATCGTCCTCACAGGATTTGAGCAATTTAAAATAGGCAGTGTAGGTGGTGTAGTTCTTCAACACGTCCATGATGAAGCCCTCTTCAATGGCCTGCCGCATGGTGTAACGGTGAAACGGTTCGCCATTCCTGCCAAAGACGGCCAGCGTCTTGTGTTTCGGAGTGGCGGTGAACGCGAAGAAACTCAGATTGGCCTGGCGACCGCGTTTGGCCATGCTGCGGAAAAGCTCCTCATAGGCCGCCACGCCTTCATCTTCGGCCCGTTTCTTTGCTTCGGCCCGCAATTCTTCGCCGCCCAGAACCTCCTTCAAGTCCGTGGCAGTCTCGCCCGACTGCGAACTGTGCGCCTCGTCAACAATGACTGCGCATTTGCGGGTTGGCAGGGTGCCGGACGATTGTTCTCCCCGCTCCTCCGCCATCCTGAGCAACTGCCGTGAGACGAATGGGAACTTTTGGAGCGTCGTTATCACGATGGGGACGGCGCTCTCCAAAGCCTCGGCCAATTGCCGGGAATTCGCATCCACCTTTTGGACAACCCCCTGCTTGTGCTCAAACTGGTAGATCGTGTCTTGCAATTGCTGGTCGAGCACCACGCGGTCGGTGACCACGATCACGATGTCGAAGACCCGCTCCTCTTTGGCGTTGTGCAACGACGCCAGCCGGTGGGCCAACCAGCCGATAGTATTGCTCTTGCCGCTCCCGGCGGAATGTTCGACAAGGTAATTGTATCCCGGTCCTTCCGTTCTGGCGGCGGACTCCATGCGGCGCACGGCTTGCAGTTGGTGGTAGCGTGGAAAAACCATTGTTTCCCGTTTGACCTTGCGCCCCTGGTCGTCGCGCTTTTCCTCA
>Ga0182027_10010341_pt1 | contig 13293 bp, 9 predicted proteins | sample 712E1DmetaG_FD_121300 | JGI IMG/M metagenome (GOLD analysis project Ga0182027, IMG submission 121300) | Permafrost microbial communities from Stordalen Mire, Sweden - 712E1D metaG (Illumina Assembly) | ecosystem: Environmental > Terrestrial > Soil > Wetlands > Permafrost | place: Sweden...
GCGCGTCAAGGGCGTCGAGCCCGGCTCGCCCAAGTGGGACAAGGTCAAAGAAGAGGTGATCGCGGCCAAGCTGAACGCACGGCCCAAGAAGCCCGTCCCCGAGGAAGTGCCGCCGCCCGGCCCCCAACCTCCCGGCCCGGTTCCCGGCGGAAGCCTGCGGCGGGCGTACACGCGCCAGCCCAGCGCGCGATAACGGAAGTACGACTGCTGAACTGTCCGCGACGAGGGCTGGCCTGGAATTGAGCGAGTTGCGTCACAGCCAGTGACGCACCCGCTCCAGCCACTCATCGAACTCGATCCGCCACTCGCACGCTTTCCGCTTTGGGAACCTGCCGCCGTGCCGTAAATTCATGAGGTGCGAAACACTTATTGGATCATCATTCTGGCGCTGGCCGCCCCACTGGCGGCGTCGGCGCAGAAGACCCCGCGAGTAGAACTCTTCGGCGGCTACTCGTACTTACACGTCCGCGGCTACGCCGCCTCGGCGGGCCTGCTTTCAGGTTCCGGGGCTCCCCAGGGAACGACGTTCGCGTTCCCGGGCTTCGGATTGAACGGCTGGACCGGCTCGCTCGCCGTCAACGCCACCTCATGGCTGAGCGGCGAGGTCGCCGTCAGCGGCCACTACGGTATGCCGACCAGGACCATCGACAGGGCGACCGTCACACTCGGAATGCGTGAGTTCAATTACATGGTCGGACCTCGCTTCACCTACCGCCGAGGGCGGTGGGCTCCCTTCGCCCACGCTCTATTCGGCAAGGCCCACGCCTCGGTAGTGATTGGGGCGCCGGAGATTATCCAACCGATCAGCATCACTGAGACCAAATACGCGATGGCTTTCGGCGGCGGCGTCGACCTCAGGGTGTACCACGGACTGGCCATCCGCCTGGCGCAGGGCGATTGGCTGACCACAAGCTTCGTCGGCGGCCACCAGAAGAATATTCGGTTCTCCGCCGGCATCGTGTTTCAGATGTAGCTACGCTTACGCGACGCCGCTGCGAAGAGGGAGGAAGGCCGATGAGTGCACATAAGGTTCAAACCAGGCTGGCCTGCGGGCTGCTGTCGTTGGCCATCGTCATGGCCGGGTGCGGCGGCAGCGGCAAGAGCAGCAACTCGGGCGGAGGGGGCAACACTCAGCCGCACAATGTCACGCTGACGCTGTCAGCCACCACCGCGCTCGTTCTGCAAGATGGTACGCCCGTGCCGGTGGGAGCGACCATCGGCAGATCCACGGGGGATACGAACAGCGTCACCTTGAGCGCCCCAGGGCTACCCAGCGGCATACAGGCTCAGTTCACGCAGCCTGGGACCGGCTCGACGGGCACGGTCACGCTATTGGCCAGCGGCGCCGCGCCGGCGGGCGCGTATACAGTGACCGTTCAGGCGAGCGAGGGCGGGTCCGCCGCGAGCCAGTCGATTGCGCTCACGGTCGGCGTCGTCGCCACCGTCGGCAGCGCAGTGAACTCAAGCCTGGGCGTGAGCGGCAAGCTCCAGCAATCCTTGGGTATCGTGCTCGAGCCCGACGTTTGGAGGCACTGGTTCCTTCCGACGGATTGGGATTCCCTCAACGCTCTGGCGCCGAATCACATCAGCATCCAGACCACGGACTTCATCCCCATGAAAGCCAACACGGGCCAAGCCAGCGACTGGGACTTCACCGACATCAACAAAACCGTACTCCCGGCCCTGGAGGCGCCCGGCGACAGCCCCATGTTCAGAATCGGCAACGCGCCGGTCTTCCTGGATAAAGCGGGCTTCAACAGCCCCGAGTTCGTCTTCACCGATGCGAACCTGGAAATCTTCGCGACGTACTGCGTCGACCTGGTGCGCTATTACAACACCGGTGGATTCGATTGGGGCGGCCAGCACTTTCAATCCCCCAGCAGCCGCCACATCACCTGGTGGCAGATCTTCAACGAGTACAATATCAACGGCCTGTTGCCGAGCCAGTATATCCGGCTCTACAACCGCATCGTGCCGGCGATGAAGGCGGTGGATCCGAGCATTAAGTTCACTGCCCTCGAACTCTCCGACGGGGGACTGCTCCTGAGCGATCCAAGGAACAACCTGCCCTGGTTCGTCGCTCCTGCCGCGAGCGGCGGAGTCAACGCTCCGGTGGATGCGGCCACGTTCCACATCTATGCGGCTTCCGACCGGTCCTCCACCGATGCCCAGATGTTCCACACCGTGCCCGGCTTCGCCGACGACGTGCGCTACTACTACCAGGAGCTGCGGTCGCGCCCGGACCTGGCCAACACGGCGGTGTGGGTCACCGAGAGCGGCGTCGATTCGGACTACCAGGATGCCAACGGAATAAGCCATACGAACGGAGGCCTGTTTGCCGTCGACCCGCGTGGAGCGAGCGCGTTCTACGCCGGATGGCGGCCCTACCTGTTCTCCCAGATCGGCAAGGCCGGCAGCCAGGGGCTGATGCACTGGTCTTTCAGCGACGACCGGCAGTACGGCCTCATCGACGAAGCCAGCAACGCCAAATACCTCAGTTACTGGGTGGAGTACTGGCTGCTGCGGAAGTTCCCGCCCGGACCCGACATTCTCACGCTCAACGCGACCGAGACATCGACGGTGGAGACGCTGGCCACGAGAAACGCCGACGGGTCCGTGGTGGTCATGATCGCCAACCACGCCGTGCACGCGACCAACGACAACAACGGCACTGGTGATCCGCGGACGGTGGTTGTGGACGTCTCGGCGCTGGGATCGTTTGCCACGGCTACCCAGCTCACCATCGACGCCAACACCGACACTGTGGCGGGCCCGGCCGAGACCCCGCTCACGCTGGCGCCCAGAATGCAGGTGGTGCTGGGAGGCTACGGCGTGACCTTCGTGACACTCAGCCCGCCGGCGCCGGTTGGGCGGGCCGTCGCGCCCTATAATGAAAAACGCGTAAGTCAACAGTGAGACCGCCACAGGACCGGAGGAAACGGTGAGCAGGTATTATCCATGGCTGGAGATCCTGCTGGGCAGCTTCAACGCCATTACGTTCATCCTCCTGTCCTTCCTCTGGCTCTATGAATACCGGAAGCGGGGGAGCCATTGGGGCGGCTATCTCTATCTGTGCCTGGTGGTCGCTTGCGCCGTGCTTTTCGTCACGAACCTCCTGTACTACCTCTCGTGGGGTCTCATTTACTGGGCGCCGACGTTCCTGTTTTACCCTCAGGTCATCGCCAACGCTGCGATTCCACCCCTGGTCTATCATTTCTTCTACCGCAACGAGAGGAAACACCTGCCCCTGCTCCCGATCTGGCGTGGGGGGCTGGTTGTCGCTTACGCGCTGGGATTTGCAGTCGCCTTTGCTGCGTTCTCGTTCGCGAGCCCGAACACGGATTTTCTGGCCGACCAGCGAGTGCTGCTGGCGTACCGGGCCAACATGGCCGCCGCGGCGGTCGGGTGCGGGCTGGTTCTGTGGGCTTCACGGCGCCCGGCGACCGACCGCCTCGCCAGAAACCAACGACGCGTGCTGCTGGCCCTTTGCGGCTTCTGGCTGCTCACTTACTTACTCGCGCCGAAAGGAGGGTGGGGCGCGATCCTGGCCCCGACTCTGCCGCTGTGTTTCGGATTCACCATCACTTACTATGTCGAGCGCCCTACCTTCTTCGACGTTCTAGTCAAAAAGGGCGCGTTTGCGTTCTGCTCGTTGCTCATTCTGTCTGCTTTTTTCCTGGCGGTCGCTCCCGGCATGCTGCGGCTGTGGTGGGGCACGCCGACGGCCGTGCTGGCCTGGGCGCTTCTGGTCTTGCCGCTCGTGCTTCTGGCGCCTTGGGGCCACCACCAGCTCTCGGTCTGGCTCGACCGGCTCTTCCTGGGCCGCCGCTTCCTTCCGGCCGAGGCCAGTAAGTACTTCCTCACGGGATTCGAGACCGCCTTCGGCGAAACGGAGCTGGCCGTCCATGCGGAGCAGCGATTGGGCGAGATTTTCCAGTCCGAGGCCGAGGTTCTGCTCGACCCCGGACCCGCGCCCACGCCCGGGAGCGGAGGCATGCAGGCCGAGATCCGGCTGCATGGCGAACCGGTGGGCCACATCTCGATCGAGCCTCGGGTTCACGGCCGGCGGTTCCTCAGCGAAGACCTTACCCTGCTCTCCTCGTTGGCCGAAACGTACTCCTTTCTGCTCGACAACCTGCGGCTGCGGGAGGAGCGGATCCAGAGGGAAAGGCGCGAGCGGAACCTGCTGCTGGAAGCGAACCGTTCGGAGCTTCGGGCGCTTCGCGCGCAGGTCAACCCGCATTTCATGTTCAACGCGCTTAACACCATCGCCGGCCTCATTCCGCGCCGCCCGGATCGCGCCGAGCGGACCATCGAGCAGTTGGCGGAGGTATTCCGGTACACCCTGCGGCGCTCCGAGCGCGAGTGGGTGCCTCTGGACGAGGAACTGGAGGCGGTGCGGGCCTACCTGGAGATCGAGCGGACGCGATTCGGGGACCGCCTGGAGTTCACGATCCACGCGGGCGACGAGCCCGCGAAAGTGCGGATTCCCGCGATGATCGTGCAGACGCTTGTGGAGAATGCCGTCAAGCACGGCGTCGGCGCCATACGCGTGCCGGGAAAGATCGAGGTGGATGTCGACACCTCCCCAAGCCGTCTCTGGATCGAGGTCCGCGACAACGGACCGGGCTTCGAGGAATCCGCGATCCGGGCGTTCCACAAACCCGGCGACGGCTACGGCCTGCGCAACATCCGCGAGCGGCTGCAGGGCTACTTCGGCGACGCCGCGCGCCTCAGCGTGGGGCGCGACGGAGCGCTCGGGTTGACGGTAGTCAGCGTGGAAATGCCACGCACGGCGCAGGCGGTCGAGGCGGCGCCATGATCCGGACGCTGCTGGTGGACGACGAAGTCATCGCGCGCGAGCGGCTGCGGCAGTTGCTTGCCTCGATCACCGATATCGAGGTGGTCGGAGAAGCCGCGGACGGCGAAGAGGCCGTCCAGAAGACCCTGGAACTGCGGCCGGACCTGCTGCTGCTCGACATCCAGATGCCCGGCGTGAGCGGTTTGGAGGTGGCGGCGTGTCTGCCTCGGCCGCGGCCGAAGATCGTCTTCTGCACGGCTTTTGACGCCTATGCGGTGAAGGCCTTCGAACTGCAGGCGATGGACTACCTGCTGAAACCGGTGAGCCCTCACCGCCTGGCGCTGGCCGTCGAAAAGATCCGCGAGAGACCGCAGCGCGATGCCGAGGAGGACGTCGATCGCCTGACCCGAGCGGTGCCCGGAGCGAGCGCGCGCCTGCTGGCCCGCTGCGGCGGACGCTACAAGGTCATTCCGCAGAGCGACGTGGTGTACTTTTCGTCCGAGGGTGGCCTCACGAGGCTACACACGCGGGAGCGGGCGTATGTACTCGAGCCCACTCTCAGCGATCTCGAGGAACGCCTGGACGCCGCACTCTTTTTCCGCCTCTCCCGCGGAGTGATTGTGAGCCTCGATTCGGTCACCGAAGTCCGCCCGCTGGTCGGCGGAACTGCCGACGTGGCGTTGAGCAACGGCGCGACGCTCGAGGTAAGCCGCCGGCGCGTTCGCGAGTTGCTGGAGCGCCTGGGTGGTCCGCCGGCGGCATCCCGCCCGGAGTGAAGAAACCAGCACCGCGGCGACGTCCCGGCACATCAAGATAAAAAGCAACCTCAATCCCTGGGAGACTCAACCGATGACACGCACCACCTTCTCGCTCACGATTCTCTGCGCCTTCGCCGGAGCGGCGCTGGCGCAGGACATGCCGGCCCCCGGCCCGGAACATAAGAAACTCGCGTATTTCGCCGGCACATGGAAGTCGGAAGCGGAAATGAAACCGATGGGTTCCTTCCCGGGCGGGAAGACGACCGCCACGGATCATACGGCGGTGTTACCTCCCGGGTTCTTTGTCGTTACCCATTCCGACGGGACTACCCCGATGGGGCCCATGCACGAACTGGAAGTGATGGGCTATGACACCAAGGAACACGTTTACACCTTTAACGGCTTCAACAGCGAAGGCCAGCGGGAAGTCTACACGGGCACCGTCGACGGCGACACCTGGACCTGGACCGGTGACTCCGATTTCGGCGGCAAGATATACAAGGGCCGCTTCGTAGCCAAGGTGGTCTCTCCCACCGTCTATACGTTCCGCTTCGACTTTTCGCCCGACGGCACTTCCTGGACTAACATTATGGAAGGCAAGGCGACTAAGACGGAGTAAGTGGGGTCCTGCCCACCGCCGGGTTGCTGATTTCATTGTGGCGCACGCACTCTTGCGTGCCGCGTCGCCACTCTTGGCGACGCCTGCCCGCGAAGTTGGCCGAAGTCGCTCGAACGCGACGCCACGTCGCAAAACACACAATCCCTCGGTTTTGTTTGGCCTTGCAAAAAGTATGTGGCATTGCGCTTCAGCGTGCGCCACAACGCTAGCGCTGGCTGGCCTCGCCCTTCGCGACCCGCTGGTTGAAGTCCGTCGACCGGTTTTTGGGGATGCTGAGGGACTGCCACCGCTCGGACGCGAGATGCTTCGCCAGCAGCACGATCTGCCCCACGTGATGCGCGTAGTGGGCCACCTGTCGGTTGATCGCCTGCATCACCGAATGCGGCTCGCCGCGGATGGTGACCGTGCGCGCCAGGTCGGCGTCCGCGAGCGGCTCGAGAGCGCCGAAAAGATAGCTCCAGCCCTCTTCCCATAACTGCAGCAGAGCTTCGCGGGTAGCGGGCGGCTCCACGAACTCGCTGTCGCGATTGCGGTCCGGCTTCTCCCCGTCGCTAGTCAGGAAATCGGCCCAGCGGGACCGCATATTGCCCGCCATGTGCTTCACCACAATCGCAATCGAATTCGACTCTTCATCGATGGTGGCGAAAAGCTGTTCGTCCGCCACCTCCGCCATCGCGCGCTCGGCAAGCTTCTTGTAGTAGCGGAAGATCTCGAGCGAATCCTCGAGATAGGAGGTGGTGAACTTCAGCGCCATGCTTCACCCCATTTCCACCAGTACTTCGTTTTCCGCCGCCAGTTTCCCGGCGGGGATGAAGTTGCCCTCGAGCGTCTCGCCGTTGAGCACCAGCCTCTTCACGCCCTTCTGGACTCCGCGGGGGTTCGTCACTTCCACGTTCACCCGCTTCCCACGGAACGTGCGGGTGGCCTTGAATCCCTTCCAATCGGCCGGAATGCAGGGATCGATTGTAAGCCCGTCGTATTCCGGCCGCAGGCCCAGGATGTGTTGCGCAGCGGCGAAGAAGGACCAAGTGGCCGACCCGCTCAGCCACGGAACGCGCGAAGCACCGGCGCGCGGGCTGTACTTACTGTGCGTGAACTGGCAGTAAACATAGGGCTCGATTTCGCGGACTTCGGCCTTGGTGTTATAGGCTCCCGGTAAGTAGGACCGGTAATACTGGTAGGCCCGGTCGCCGTGACCCAGCATGGTTTCGGCAATCACCGCCCAACCCTGGGTATGGCTGAAGATACTCGCGTTCTCTTTCATCCCCGGGTTGAACAATGCCGCGAGCATGATGTGAAAGTCCGTCTTCACGAAAGGCGGGTCGCATAGCATGAGGCCCCACTCGGTGGCCAGCCGGTCGTGGGCGGACTGCATCGCCTGCCGGGCCTTGTCGTCGCTCGCGTGCCCGCTGAGCACAGCCCACGACTGGGGGTTCAGGAAAATCTTGCCCTCGGGCATCTCGTCGGTTCCGAACTTGGAGCCGTCGGCCGCATAAGCGCGCAGGTACCACGCTCCATCCCAGGTGTGCTTTTCCAGGTTGCCGTCCACGCGGGCCAGTTGCTCTTGCGCCCAATCCTCCTCATCGGCCTTCGCCACTAACCGGCTGATCTCGAGATACACCGCCAGCGCGTAGCGGAGTTGGAAAGCCACAAAGACGGACTCACCCTGGTGCCCCAGGCGGATGCAATCGTTCCAGTCCGCGTGCAGGCCGCAGGGCAGGCCGTGCGCCCCGGAGCGCTGGAGGCTGAACTCGATCGCGCGTCGCAGGTGGCCCAGGACGGTCGCCTGGCCTTTGTCCGCGTACGGCAGCACCTTACTGTAGAAAGACAGATCGCCGGTCTCCTTGACATAGGCCGGGACGGTATTGAAGAGCCACAGGCAATCGTCGGAGCGATACTCTTCCTCCGCCGGAGGAACTTCGGCTCCCGGCCGATGAGTGAAGGCCTTGACCACCGGCATCGCTCCGCCGGTCGAGACCTGCCCGGTGATCATGAGTTCCAGCCGCCCGACAGCTTCCTCGGGAATGGCGTGCAGCACGCCGAGTATATCTTGGACCGTGTCGCGGTAGCCCAGTCCGTCGCGCTCGCCGGCATAGATCAAGCTGGCCGCGCGCGACCACGCATAAGTCATCAGGCAGTTGAACGCGCTCCACATGTTCAACATGCTGTTCAGCTCGGCGTCGGGCGTTTCGACCGTCAGCCCGCGGATCCGCTGGTGCCAATGGCACTTCAACCGGGCCAGGGCTTCGGAGGCCTTTTCGACGGTAGAGAACTCGGCCACCACGCGCTTCCCCACATCGTGCGCCGCCCCGACGCCGAGCAGCACCAGAAACTCCTTGGTCTCGCCGGGTTCGAGCGCGATATCGATCTGGAACGTGCCGCAGCCGTTGTCACCGGCGGCCAGGGAGTTGGTGCACTGACCCTGCTCGACCACCACGGGATTCGCGTACCCGCGGTAAGTCCCGATGAAGGCGGTGCGGTCCGTGTCGTAGCCGGAGACATCCGCGCCGACCACGGCCAGGAAGGTATGGCGTCCCTGGTCCTTCTCCCCCGGGTTATCCGGCATGTAGGGGAGATTTACATTAGTGCCGTGGTCGATGATGTTACCGAGCACGTCCATCTTCAGGATGTGTTGGGTGTATTGCAGGTTCACCTGGTCGTCGAAGGCGCTCCAGTTACCGACATATTCGACATAGGTGAACGCTCTCAAGCGACGGGGCGTGTCGCCCACATTGGTCAGCTTGACGTGCCAGCACTCGAAGGTCTTGCCCAGGGGGACGAAGTAAGTGGTCTCGGAGCGGATGCCGCTGTATTCCGATGAAATGACCGTGTAGGCCGTCCCGTGACGGCACTCCGACTTATAGCGATCGAGCGGCTTGCCCACGGGCTGCCACGAGGCGGACCAGTAGTCCTTGCTGTCCCGGTCGTGCAGGTAGATGTAGCGCCCGGGCTGATCCATGGGAAGCGAATTGAAGCGCATCCGCAGAAAACGGCCCTGGGCGGCGGACTGGTAGAAGCTGTAGCCCCCGGCATTATTCGTGATGATGGCGCCGTACTCGGTGGTGCCAAGGTAGTTACTCCACGACTTAGGGGTGTCGGGACGATCGATGACGTATTCTTTGTTGTTATCGTCGAAGTGACCGTATTGCATGGAAGATTCCTATTTCTCCGGCGTCGAGCTGGCCAGCATGAACACCAGCACCGCGTTCCAATTAATCGCAATCTCGTTGGACGCGTAGGACGCCTGCGCGTCGGCATAAACTTTGGCGGGAGCGAGGCCGGCCGGAAGAGCCTTCAAGACCGCATCCTGGCGGTCCGCGTTCGGCCCGCCCGAAAGGAACCCGGGCCACGGCTCCGGCTTCCCGGTGCCTCCGCTCAGGCGATGATGCGGATGCCGGTATGGATTCTCGCCGACCCCGGTCACGTACGACAGCGAGAACGTGTTTCGACCAAGCAGGTAGTGCAAAGTCTCGAGCGCGGTCTCGACGTAACGCCGGTCAGGGTGGAGCATGTTGGTCACCAGCAACTGCAGGGCGTAGTTCCCGGCAATCGCGTTCGAACCCCAGACGTAGTCTCCGGCCAGCAAAGTGACGCGGTATCCGTCGCCGCTGGCGCGAGCGGCGATGTCGTCAGCGGCAGCCACCGACCGGCTGCGGATGGCCTTCACGGCCGCGCCGTCCTTCCCTCCCCCGAGCACGTAGGCCCACAGCCCGAAGGGCGCCACGCCGCTCCATTCCGGGGGCCTGACGCCGGGCGCGAGCGTCTTCAGGTAGTCGCCATAGTGGGCCAGGAAGTAGCGCTGATAGACATCGTCGCGCGTGGTGCGCCACAACTCGGCCGCGGCCCAGAGCCGCTCGTCGCCGCAGTCCTTGTCGCCGTAGGTGCCGCTGCGGATTCCGGGCGGATCGTGCAGGTAGAGGACGTCGGGATACCTGGCCAGCCAGTCCCATGCCTTGCGCGCAGCGGCCAGGTTCCGGTCGGCATACGCCTGGTCGAAGGGCCGGTAAACGCGGGCTGCGATGGCGGCCACGGCGGCGAGGTCGGCGGTGGCGCAGGAACTCTTGTACGGTGCAGTGCCGGTCCCGACGACGTAACTCGGCCCGTCCTCCTTCTCGGGAAGGATGAAGCCGCCGAACCCCTCCGCCAGGGTCTGCTTTTGCCAGGCGCCCCCGTCGTCATCCTGCATCGAGAGCATCCAGTCCAGATTCCACCGGACTTCGCTCAGGATGTCGGGCGTGCCGTTCCCCGATTCCGGAATGTCGAGCTTCACATTCTTGATGCGGGCGCCGTACATCTCCCAGGTCCAGAGCAGCGTGCCGGTGGTGATTCCGGAGTTCACGACGTAGCGGCCATAGTCGCCGGCATCGTGCCAGCCGCGGGACGGAGCGCGAGGCCCGGTCTTTCCCGTGGAAGCATGGTAGGCGCCGTTCAGATGACAGGCGGCGTGACTGTAGCCCGGGAACTGGGGCCCCAGATCCACGGCGGTGCCGCAGCGCTGGGCATAGAAGGCGCGCATGGCGAGGTAATAGGCCCGTGCGTACACGTCCGGGCCGACGTCGAACTTCCAGCTCCGGCCCACTCCAGGAACGTCGAGGTAGTATCGGCCGCTGGAGGAGAGCTTGGAAAAATCGGCCGTTTGGACGCGGTCGCCGCTATCGGCGTCTGCCACCGGCGCTGACAGTTTGCCTTGGAAAGCGACGGAGTCGTTGGCCGCGCGGCGAACGGTGAAATCCCTCGCTTGGTTCGCCGAGACCACCATGGCGAGTTTGGGCGCGTTGGCCGGGTACCCGACCTGGTCCACCTTGATCTCGGCCGTCGGCGTGGCCGCAACGGCACAACAGCACATCAGGAACGGCAGAACTGCCCTCATTGACTAGACCCCCAACTTAGTGATTGTAGTCGAACTGCCTTCGAAGCCGCCCTACTTCATTTCCAGCACGCGCACCAGGCCGATTGTGCCGGTCGCGTCGTCCGCCTGGGGCTGATACTCGATCCGCACTCTGCGGCGCGGTTGCTGCGGCCCGCAGGTGATGGGAACGCCGATCGACTGGGGCTTGTCGACAAGGAGCCGCACCGAGCGGCCGGCCGCGGTGATCCGCATGCGGGCCATCGTCCCGAGGCAGTCGATCTGATCGAGCGTGCCTTCGATGGTGGCGCGACCGTGGCGCTCTGACGGCGCCGGGGTGGCCGGACCGCGACGGATGGTGGGCCGCCGCTCGGCTTCGTTCAAATCGGGCAGCGCGGGCGAGCGGCCCTCGATCGCGGCCACGAGTTGCTCCACGGAGGCTTTCTCCTCCGGCCCTCGGGCGGCGTCGGCGGCGAGCTTCGCGTTCGCGCGGGCGCGCTCTTTGTCGCCAGTGCGGTAGGACGCGGTCGCGAATGAGCGGAAGAACTGAAAGGCGTTGTCCGGGTCGCCCGCCTTCACCCGCTCGAACTGCGCCAGCGCTCCCGCATAGTCCGCCGCCGACATCAGGAGGTATCCGAGTTCGAGGCGCGCGTCTCGATACTCCGGATCGAATTCCACCGCCTTGCGCAGCAGCGCGATCTGCCGGTCGCGAGGTCCCTCCAGGGCGCTGTACCGGTAGTACATGCGCGCGCTCTTGCTCCCCATGTCGACCGCCTTGGCGAACTGAACCCGGGCCTCTGCCATGTCGCGCTTCCGCAAAGCCGCGAATCCGAGCGCCTCGGGAATCTCGGGGCTGGCGGGGTTTTGCTCCGCGAGTTTCTTGAACGCCTGTCGCGCCTCGTCGATCTTGTCGATCTCAACCAGGAGGACGGCCAGAATCAAGCCCGATTCGAACTCCGTCACCGGCTTGATCTCGGGCGCCGCCACCGGCTGTGCGATCGCGACATCGAAGATATGCCCACGGTACTCTCCGTCCTCGCTGTATCGGCGCAGGTCGGAGTACACGTGCCACATCGTCTCGCCGAAAGCGCTCTGGAACGCTTCCTCCGCCGGCGTGCCCGCCAGGATCTGCCGCTTGATCTCCCCAAAACCGGCTCCATACTTTCTTCCGGCGAACAGCATGTGAGCCAGCAGCCAGCTCTCAGCGTAGAAGATGCTCTGCTGCGAGTGGTCGCCGGTGTAGTAGGGCGAGTTGTGGTCCACGGCACAGAGGGTGTCGAGGTCCAGCCACTTGGCGTGTTCGAGGAACTCGATCGCTCCCGGGACAAGGTCGCCCACGATCACTTTCCCGCCGACGGGGCGGAGAGTCTGGTAAACCTGCGCCAGACCTTCGTTGAACCACAGCGGCACGTGCTTGAACGGCTTGAGCAGCAGGTGGACGTACTCATGAACGGCAATGAAATACTGATCGGGCAACATGCTCTGCATGACGATCTGGTCCGTGTCGGGGTCGCCGCCGGCGTAGGCCAGCTTGCCCTCGCCAGGCTGGTATGGCTTGTATTCCCGAGCGGACTGGAAGACGATCACGCGGACCCGGCCCTTGCCCGACCGCGACGTTCCGAGGGCCTTTACCAGAAAGCTGCTGACGTGCTCGAAATAGAGGGCGGCTTCGCGCGCTTTCTGCTCGCCGGCGGTGGTATATACCTCGAAATTAGCAGAGGTGGCCTTCACCCAGGTCTGGTCGGCGTAGGCGCTGGCGGGAACGAGCGCCAGAACCGTCAGGAGTGCTCGGCCCGTCATTGCAAGCTGATTTTAGCAGTCTGCCATGGACCCCGGCCTGTTGGCCATTGATCGTGCTAGCGTGAAACCTTATGAGCGATCCTACGAGGCGCGATTTCGCGAAGCTCGCGGCGGCGTTCGGCGTGAGTCCCGCGGCGCACGCCAGCGGAGCGAAAGCGGCGAGCCAGTTTCCGCCCTCGTTCCTGTGGGGCGTCTCCACGGCGTCCTACCAGGTGGAGGGCGCGGTGCACGAGGACGGCCGCAAGCCCTCCGTGTGGGACACCTTCTCGCACACGCCCGGGCACGTGGCCATGGACCACAACGGCGACGTGGCGGCCGACCACTATCACCGCTACAAGGACGACATACAGCTCATGAAGTGGCTGGGCGCGAAGGCCTACCGCTTCTCCATCGCTTGGCCGCGCGTGGTTCCCGACGGCTCCGGCCAGCCCAACGAAAAAGGCATCTCGTTCTACGAGCGGCTGGTGGA
>Ga0182027_10010342_pt1 | contig 13293 bp, 14 predicted proteins | sample 712E1DmetaG_FD_121300 | JGI IMG/M metagenome (GOLD analysis project Ga0182027, IMG submission 121300) | Permafrost microbial communities from Stordalen Mire, Sweden - 712E1D metaG (Illumina Assembly) | ecosystem: Environmental > Terrestrial > Soil > Wetlands > Permafrost | place: Sweden...
TGATGCAGGCGGTTGCGTTCTCCGCCCAGAATGCCGTACCAGTTCTTCATGCCCAGCGTTGCGCCGGTGAGAACGTGATGCTTGGCGATGGGAAGATTGAAAACCTTGTCGGCTTCAAGAAACGGCGTGAAGACCTTCCAGTTTTTCAGCACTACGCCGCCCATGTCGACTTCGCGGAAGAGCTCTGGATCGGGCAGAATGACCTCGGCGCCCTCGGCGCGGGCCGCGGCCTGAATACCGGAGCGGTGGAAGCAGCGGCGTGGCTCGTTACAACTGACATCGGTGACGACGACGCGCTTGGCGCCGGCCTGCCAGCATTGGCGCACGACCTCAGCGACTAACTCCGGGTTGGTGTTGGCGGCCTGCTCCGGGGTGCGATCCCACGCAATGTTGGGCTTGAGGACCACGACATCCTGGCGGCTGACAAAGCGGCCAATGCCGCCCAGGTCTTCAAGCGCCCGCTGAACCAGCGCGCGCGGTTCTCCGCCCTGGACAACAGTCAGATGGGGGAACTGGGAATTGTCGGCAATGCGATGGTCGCGGCGGGCCTGCTCGGCGCGAGCCGGAACCGGACGGAAGCTGTGCTCGCTGAGCCACACGCCGGCAGCGGCTGCGCCCGCGGCCACGCCTCCCACGCGAAGCAGTTGCAGCATGGCCTCGCGGCGCGTCAGTCCCGCAGCATTGCTCTGTTTCTCTTCCGGCTTCCGATCGGTTTCCCCGGCCATGGTCATCCTCCCGGTCAGATTTCCATCAGGTGTATGCGTTTGGGATCGTTTACGCCCAACCGGTGCGTTGCGTCGGCAGCGGTAGCGATGTAGTACGGCGGACGGCCCGCGGCCTCCAGCGTGGGCACACCGGCTTCGACGCGTTTGCGCTCAATCATCTGCCACGCAGTCTGATCCAGGGCCACGCGGTCCTCGCCCACAATCAGGGCGTTGGGATACCAGAGACGCTCGGGGTGAAAGCCCGGCCCGCCATCATAAACAGAAGACATGGCGTCGCCAATTGTGAAGCGGACCTTTTCGCGGATGGCTGGAATGCGGTTCAAGTCTGCCACGCCTGGGTTGCAGCCGTGGCTGTGGAGTTGGTCCGGTCGTTGAATAACCCCGTACATATTCTTCATGGAGAAGGTGACGCCCGCCAGCTCATGGTCCTTGAGGATAGGAAGATTGATGACCATCTCGCACTCGCGGGTGAGAATCTTGGCCAGCCTGACGTTGGCCGAGCCAAACGCAACCGGCTGATCCTCGTAACCTGCCACATCGGAGCCGAAGCAGCGGATGCGGCTGGGATCCGTGTTGATGGTGAGGCCGCAGGCCTGAAGGTCGCGGGCAGTGCGGTCCCAGACCAGAATGTTGCCGGGCTTTACGCCGGCCTGCTGCAGCCGCTCGCAGACGGCCAGCACCAGCGCTGCGTGGGTAGAGATTCCCTTGCCCCCCAGGCCATTCACCTTGAGGCCGATCACCTTATCCTGCGGCACGATGCGACGCCAGGCCTCGACCGGGTGATCATGACCCGTGTACGCCGCGATGGCCCGGTCGAGCAGAGCGAGTACGCGCTTTTCATCCAGTTGAGTGCCCTGACTGTGCAGCGCCGCATCCCTGGCCACGACAATCCTGGACCTGGCCGTCTCTGTATATTGGTCGAGCATGTCTGCCAGCCCCATTTTGTCCGCCGCGGCGGACGAACCCAGCAGCAAGGCTCCCGTCGCTGCTCCCTTAATAAATTCCCTGCGGTTATTCATCTAAATCCTCACCTTCATCTATATGGCCAGTGCCGCGGCCGGGTGACTCTGCAGTTTCGCTTCCACGGCGTGCGCCAGGGCCATCAGCGCCTGTAGTGTGTCTGGAGTGGACTCATAGGCGACGATGCGAACCAGGTAGGGGCCCTTGCGGAAGATCACGCTCTGTGCGTAGGCAACTCCGGCATCGCCTAATTGAACAGTGTTTGCGTCCTTGCTCTGCCCAGTCTCAAGAATCTTGCGCGCGCCCGCTGCGTCACTCATGGTATGCACATCCACCACCGCCTCTAATTGGTCCTTGAACTTGTAGTCGGAGGTGGTGGTAGAGACAACGCCGGCTGCGATGTATTGCTCTGCGTCTCCGTCGATGTACTGCCAAAGGTCTTTGGCTGCAAAGACTCGCGTGTCGCTGGTTTTTTGCCAACCTGCAACCGCGTCCGACGCTGGAAACGGGTCAATCTTGCCTTTCTTGCATCCCGAAGGGGCGATGAAGACGATGAGCGCAACAGCTACACCAACAATGATCGGCAACATCCAATACTTCAAACGAAAGATCACGGCCTTGTCTCCTTACTTCCGGTTCAGCAGAATCTGGCTGGTGGGTGAACGGCTTTCGCCGATGCTGGTTACATAAACGGCGGGGTGCTCCTGGAGCGGGCAAGCGTATTCGCACGCGCCGCAGCCCACGCAGCGGCTGGGATCGACGCGCGGCTGCTTCAGAGTCTTGGTCTTGCCGGCCGAGTCGATCACCTGCGCTTCTTCAACATAGATGGCCTTGGGCGAAACCGGGCACCACTCTTCGCAGACGATGCAATCGGTAGCCATGGCCCAGGGCAGGCAGCGGCCGCGATCGTAAAACGCTGTCCCAAGGCGGATAGGCTGGTTTTGCCCGCCAACGCCTACTACCCAGCCCTTTTCCTTGGGCGTAATCTGCCAGATTGCACCGGTGGGACACACTTCGGAGCAGAGCACGCAACTGGGCTCGCAATAACCGATGCGCGGCACCAGCGTAGGCGACCATAACCCTTCAAGACCCGCTTCATCGAATGTGGGATGCAGCGCCATGTTGGGGCAAACCTTCATGCACTCGCCGCAGCGGATGCAGCGGGAGAGGAACGCCGGCTCGTCCAGCGAGCCGGGCGGGCGCAGCAAGCGTTCGTGGCGGCTCTTGCCCAGGCCGGTATTGGCGCGGAAGAGCGGAACCACCGCAGCGCCGGCCGCGAGGCCCGTGATGGTTCTGCGCCGGCCAAGGTCTGGTGATGCGACCTCGGGCTCTTTGCGGAAGAATCGGAATTGCAGGCTGTCATGCGGGCAGCTTCCCACGCAATTCATGCACATCAGGCACTCGGCCTTGCGCCACGGCACGCCGCCGATGGGATCGTCGCCGCCTTGGCAACTGAGCAGGCAGCGGTTGCACTTGTCGCAGGCGTCCGGATCCTTGTGCAGCCCTAGTACACTCCAGCGCGAGACCGCGCCCAGCAGTGCGCCCAGCGGACAGATCGCCCTGCACCACAACCGCGTGACGCGCAAACTGGCCACAAGAATGGCAATGAAGAGAATGCCCAGCACGAGGCCCTGGTGATAGTGCGGCTGACGAAGATCAAGCACAGTGTAGTGCAGAATCGTGTGCAGGGCTTCGCCGGTTGCTTTGATCGCCGCGATGTGGCTGGTTTCAAGCGGGGTAAGCGCCATGCGCGCGGCGGCGTTGAAGGCCGGCAAGATCGACAGGCCAAATGATCGAACTAACAAGCTGAAGGGATCGAGCCAGCCGATGGCTGCCGAGCCGAAGCAAGCGGCGACCAGTCCGGCAATCAGCACAATGTATTTGCCGGTCTGCCAGCGCCTGTAGCGATTTGAATCGATGCGCTGCTTGCCGCGCTTCGATTCCGACGGCATATTGCCAACAAAATGTTGCAGAGTGCCCATGGGGCAGATCCAGCCGCAGAAGAAGCGGCCCAGAAAGAGCGTGGGCACCAGAATCACCAGGCTCCAGATGAGGCCGCGATAGAGCGCGTGCCCGGCCAGCGCGTTGACAAGGGCCACCAGCGGGTCCCACTCGAAGAAGAGGCGCACCGGCGCGCTCAGATGAATCTCCGTCGCGCCGCCGGGAAAGAAACTCAACGATGTGAACAGAAGAAGCGCAAGGAACAGAAGCAGAAAGAATATCTGTGAGATTCTGCGCCACCGAGGCAATCGGGACCGGGCCACTACACTCCTCCACACGCCCCGCGCGCACGGGCGTTCCCCATACAAGAACCATAATTTGCGGCTGGGGTTGTGCTGGACAGTGATCTGCATCACTTATTGACGGCTTGGGAACGTCGGTATTTATGTGGTTTCCCCATGCTAGGCTCAGAGAGAATGCCTTCTCGCTCCCTCATGCTTTCGTTGGCGCTCATGGCCGCTACTGTAGCTGTTGGCCTGACGTTTCGATTCGTACCGCTGGGCCTGTCGCAGTTCATCGTCAAGTATGGCGGCTCGACGATGTGGGCCTTGATGGCTTACTGGATTGTCTCGACGTTGTTGCCCAAGTGGCGGCTCTTGACGGTTGTCTTGCTCACGGGAACTCTCGCCACGACCGTCGAATTCGTCAAGCTCTATCACTCACCCATTCTGGATGCCTTTCGCCTCACCCTCCCGGGCATCGTGCTGCTGGGCCGCATCTTCTCCTTCTGGGATATCGTCGCGTACTGGTTCGCCATCTCCGTTGGCGCCCTTGTGGATAGAGGCTTTCGTCGGGAAGAACAGGCGGCACGTACGGAGAAAGAAGCCCCAATCCTTTAAGTGATCAGCACTGAAAGGCAGATTCCTGGCCGTCGAAACAGCGTTGCTACGCCGCCAAAGAAGTGCCGCATCTGTCCGCAGGATGATGTGGGGGGTGCGCGTATGCACATGATTTTCCATTGAGGCAGTCTTGTTGGCGTGGTGCGCATCCGATTGCGTGCAATTTGATACAGAATTCCCTGGCTATCGAGTGCAGGCTGTGGACTCAGTCTGTGTTGGCATGAAAACACAGCGAAAGAGGATCTACCATGTTCAATTCAGGCTCATTAGTTCGCACTGGGTGGATGCAGATGCTCGTACTGGTGCTGGTTGCGGGCATCCTTTCGGGATGCGAATCCAGGCAGGAAAAGGCGTTGGATCAGGCCAGGAAGCAAGCGGCAACAACCGGACAGGCACAGCAGGTGGTTTCAGTAGATAAGAATGGAACCACAACAACCACGGTAGTACAGCCGCCGGCGGCCGGACAGACGAGTGAAGCGATCACGACGACAACAACTCCGCCCGCAGCAGGGACACCCGTTCCCGCACCCATGGAACCGACGGTTTCTGCGGTGCCATTGCCTCCGGTTCCAATCAACGTGACCATTCCGGCGGGCACGATGTTGACCGTCCGGATCGATCAGCGTATCAGCGTAAAAACCAGCCGCGCGGGAGAGACGTTTACTGGAGAAATAGTGGAACCTCTCGTGGCCGGCGACAACAGTGTACTGGTGCCGAAGGGTGCGCTGGTGGGCGGCGTGGTGGATGTGTCGCATCGGCGGGGACACTTCAAGGGCAGATCGCTGCTGGAATTGCGGTTGACTTCCCTGACAGTAAATGGAACGCGGTATCTGCTTACCACACGCGACTTGTCGGAAAGCAAGAAAGGCAAGGGCAGGCGTTCGACGGCCTTGATTGGCGGAGGGACGGCGCTGGGCATGATCGTGGGCGGTGCGGCTACCGGCGGAGTTGGGGTCGTGGTGGGCGGCCTGGTGGGTGGAGGTGCTGGAACTGCCGTCGCGGGATTGACCGGCAATCGGGATCTCGACATACCGGCGGAGTCGATTGTGCGCTTCAAGCTGGCGGAAGATCTGGTGGTGCAGCCTGCGCAGTAACGGGAACAGGCCCTGGTAGTCTCTCGAACCGAGCGGCCAGCATCGCCAATCACAGCCGGTTGATGAGCGAGGCGATGCAGGCGGCGCCGAAGCCGTTGTCTATATTGACAACCGATACATTGGGCGAGCAGGTGTTCAACATGCCTAGCAGCGCGGCGATGCCTCCAAAGGAAGCTCCATAACCCACGCTGGTGGGAACGGCCAGCACCGGTGCGTTAACCAGGCCGGCAACTACAGTGGGCAGCGCGCCCTCCATACCGGCGCAGACGATGAGCACGCGCGCCGATTGCAGCGAACTCTTTTGCGCCAGCAGGCGGTGGATGCCGGCCACGCCGACGTCTGCGATCAACTCGACCGTGTTGCCCATCAGGCGCGCGGTCACAACGGCTTCCTCGGCCACCGGCAGATCGCTGGTGCCGGCGCAGACCACGACGATGGTTCCCTTGCCGGGAGTTGCCGGCGCCTGCGTGAGCGTGATGGCGCGAGCTGTTTCGTGAAACTCTGCTCGCGGTTCGACGGCAATGACCGCCTCAAACATCTCGCGTGAAGCACGCGTGGCCAGTACGTTACCGCCGGCACTTGCCATGCGGGTAAATATCTGAGCCACCTGCGAGGCAGTTTTGCCCGCGGCGAAGATCACCTCAGGCATGCCGGTGCGCAGAGCGCGATGATGATCGAGCTTGGCGAAACCAATATCCTCAAAGGGCAGATCGCGCAGACGATCCAGCGCATCGCCTACGTTGATACGGCCTTCGCGCACTTCATTCAGCAATGCCTCGATTTGCGCGCGATTCATCAGTTTCGCTCCTTTTTCGGCCTGACAGATTCGAATGCCCGCATGGCCTCCTGCATCACCTGTTTCAGTGGAACCGTGTGCAGCGTGGCGAGCAGGCGGCAATCCTCATACTCCGGCGACGCATTGGCGATCTTTCCGTCTGGCCATCGTGCAATCTTGATGCGCACCTTACCCCATTCGATGTCTACCTCAAGAAACTCTCGCTGGAGCGCCATTTTGTTTTCGAGCCGCCAGCGCAAGCCGATAGTGGTGGTTTCGCGAAAAAGAAGGTCGCGCAGCCTGGGCATGAGCCTGGGACTGCAAAGTATGGTCATTTGCACGCCGGTGCGGCCTTTTTTCATCTGCACCGCTGTGCGATAGACATCCCATGCGCCGGCTTCAAGCAGCAGTTCGCTCACATAGGCCAATACCTGCGGGCTGGAATCATCGATAACGGCCTCTATCACCGCAATGGGTTCAACTTCATCGGCCGGTGCTGATTCTTCTTCGCCCACCAGAAGGCGAAGTACATTGGGTTGGCCGGGGGTTTCGCGGCCGCCTGCTCCATATCCAGTGGCTTTGACGCGCATATATGGAAGCGGCGCATACGTCACGTCGAGCATCCGCAACACCGCAGCGCCGGTAGGTGTCACCCGTTCCATAGGCGGTCCGGCAGCATATACCGGAGCATCGCCCAGCAGGGCCAGCGTGGCCGGCGCAGGAACAGGCAAAGTACCATGTTGGCACTCGACAGTTCCGCTGCCCACGTTCAACGGAGAGCATAGCCAGCGATCCACGCCGAGCGCTTCGCAACCGGCTGCGGCGCAGACGATATCGACGATAGTGTCTATTGCTCCGACCTCGTGAAAATGTACCTTCTCGACAGGGATGGAGTGAATGGATGCCTCGGCCTCGCCCAGCAACTGGAAGGCGCGAATGGCGCGCTCTTTCACCGTATCGGTAAGTTGAGCGTAGCGAATAATATCTATTATTGCCGATAAGGAACGATGAGCGGCGTTCTTGTGAGCGGGTGTATCCGCCTCATGTGCATGCGTGCCGTGAGAATGTTTCGTCTGACCGTTGTGGGAATGGCTGCTCGCCGGAGAATCCGGCGTCAGCACATCCACTTTGGTTGCGGCCAGCCCGCCGCTGCTCACCTTGCGCATTTCCAGGCGCGCGCCCACGTTTAACGCAGTTGCTGTCTCCGCAAGGGCGTTAAAGGGAACGCCCGCATCCACAAGGGCGCCCAGCAGCATGTCGCCGCTGATGCCGGAAAAACACTCAAGGTATCCAGTACGCATCGCTTTGTAATTCTACCCTGCCAACTACGCGCCGCGCCTGGCCAGGACTTCTACAGGCAAGACCGCATTCAATGAGCCGGAGCGAAATCCTGAGCAATCGAGCGTTACATATTGGAAGCCGGCTTGCTTGAGAGCGGCAGTGATGGCGTCGAGCATCTCCATTGAAAGAGCACGGGGCAGTTCAGCGCGCGCAATCTCAACGCGGGCCAGCTCCCCATGATGGCGGACGCGCAGTTCGCGGAAGCCTAACTGACGCAGGCTCTCTTCGGCTCTCTCCACCTGCTCAAGCACCTCGCGGGTCACGGTGCGGCCATATTCGACACGCGAAGACAAACACGGAGCCGCTGGACGATCCCACAGCGGATAGCCGGCAGCTTTGGCAAGCGCACGGACCTCAGCTTTAGTGAGCCCAACCTCGGCCAGGGGCGCCAGAACGGCATGTTCCTCGGCTGCGCGTTGTCCTGGACGAAAATCCCGAGTGTCGTCGGCATTCATGCCATAGGCGATTTGGCTGAAACCCAGCTTGTTGCCCAGCGCCTCCATGGCGGCAAACAGCTCGTCCTTGCAGTGGAAGCAACGGTCGGCCTCGTTACGCGCATAGGCGGGCCGCTCCAATTCGCCGGTTTCAACGACGTTCAGAGGCATCTGGAGCGAGTATGCAAAGGCGCAGGCCTGTTCCATGTCGCGCCGCGCCAGGCTCGGTGAATCGGCCAGCACGGCCAGCATCCGGCTGCCCAGAATCCGATGCGCCGTGCCGGCCAGAAACGCGGAGTCTACGCCGCCGGAGTACGCCACCATCAGGCTTCCCAACTGCTCTAGCCGTGCTTCGAGCGCATGCAGCTTAACCGCTGTTGCCGGCTCGATTTCCACGCATTCAGCTTCCGGTAAACTCGTTTGTTCAAACGCCGCCATAGCGCAGATTATACCCTGCAGCCGCTTTCATGGGCGTTGGTGTGGCAGCTTCCATCGTTATATGTACGGTGGTATTTGCACAATCATGCAAACCTGCTACGTGGACTGCTGATAAGGCTTGAAGCGAATCTTCGTTCCGCGTGAGACAGCTCTTGTTATGCCAGATACACTTCAACCCCATTACCGCGTAGCAGGTCAATGTATTCAGGCGCAAGCTCGCTATCGGATACAACGATATCGGCGGCGCTGAGCGGGGCCACCGGGAACATTCCGCCGCGGCCGAACTTGGTGCGATCGGCTACGATAATCACTTTGCCGGCTATCTCAATCATCTTTCGCTCCGAGCCGACGACCAGTGTACTGTTGTTGCTGAATCCCGCCTCGGAGACGGCGCCGATTCCCATGATGACCGCATCGGCGCGAATCGAACTCAACATTCGGTCACAGAAGGGCCCAAGCATGACGCGGCCGCGGGGATCGAGATAGCCGCCGGTTAACGTCAACTCGATATTGCGAATTGATTCCAGTCCTTCAGCAATGGGCAGCGAGTTAGTGACGATATGCAGGGATTTGGAGGCCAACTCCCTGGCTACGGCGGCAACCGTCGAGCCGCCATCCAGGATGACTGTCTGGCCTTCTTCAATAAGTCCTGCGGTCAGCTTGGCAATGCGGTTCTTTTCGTCGCTTTGCCGCGCGCTCTGTTCGGCAAAGTCGATCGTTCGATTACCCGGAGGTTGCAGGGGAACGGCTCCTCCGTAAACGCGCCGTAGCGCCTTCTCCTCTTCTAGTATTCCAAGATCACGGCGGACGCTGGACTCGGATGCGTCCAACTCGCGGCACAGCGTTTCCAGGTCGAGGAAGTCCCTGGACTCGAACATCTGGCGGATTCGAAGTTGCCGTTCAGCAGCCTTCATTCGGTTTCAGCCTGACGCCGCAAACTGTTTGAGCACCGGCTCTGCGGCAGGATGCGCCAATGACGTCCGGATAACATTCACTTCGTGTCGATCGCTCCCATGACCGCATCCGTGACCGATTTCACCAGCATCTCCAGGTCCGTCTCTGCGGAACTTCCGGTGGAGCCGTCGCACGGGGTTGGAGTGACTGCGATGGAACTCGGAACCTCAAGATCGGAGAGTTGACACTCTTTCATCCTTGAAGTATCAAACCGGATGTCGGGCAGACCAAGTTTCTTCTTGGTGTTTAGCAGGTCGGTAACCTTCTGTTCCGACATATGGGAGATCGGAACATTCAGTTGGGCCGCCAACATCAAAGTTGCGCAGTAGGTATCGAGCACTTCGGCGTACCATTCGGCATGCGTCACCGTATCTGCCCAGCAGATGATGCCGTGATTGGCGAGAAGCACGGTGTTATGTTGCCTGACGTAGGGCAGAACAGTCTGGGCAAACGCTGCGGTTCCCGGCGTTTCATAGGGCGAAATGGCTACCTTGCCGACAAATACTTCAAACTCGGGGATGACTCCATTCGGAGGCACCTTCCCGGTGATGGCATAGGCGGTTGCGTGCGGCGGATGGCAGTGAACGCAGGCCTTAGCCTCCGGAACCGCTTTGAATATCTCAAGATGAAGGAATATCTCGCTGGTGCGCGGCCTGGTTCCCGCAATCTGATTTCCATCCAGATCGACAAGGCTAAGGTCTTCAGGCGTCAAGTCGTACTTGCTCACCAGGGTCGGCGTGCAGATGACCTCATTGGGGCCTATCCGATATGAGATATTGCCACCGTTGCCATCTACATATTGACGCAGCCAGAGTTTGCGTCCGACAGCGCATATCTCTTTCTTGACGGCTTCGGCCTCAGGCGTTGTGAACAGCCTCGGATTCGCAGCGGGTCGGCGTTGCGCCGCACCGCCGTAACCGCCTCCCTCACTTGGGGCTACAGCAGTTTCTTTTCGAGTAGCCAGTGCTGCGGCAGTTCCTTTCGCGTTCGCCACCAGAGCGATATTGTGCTGAGACAGGAAGTCGCGGGCTGAAGGGGTCACGATGGAGTTCTCACCGATAAGCACACGGGTTGCGCCTGCCTCCAGCGCGCTCTGGGCATCGCGCATCACCACCAGCTTGCGCCCGGAAAGGTCAATGCTCTTCGTTTCGTTTTTCACTTCCCCACCTCAGAATCCCAAGAACTATCTACGATTAAAGATCGTAGGAATCGACAATCAGCGAACAATACGCATCCACCGGCACAGCATCCGGCCAGAATGGATTCGCCGCTTCCCGTCCTTCGGTGAACGCCACCATCTGGCCTTTGGCCGCCCCCAGCTCATCAATAGCGACCAGGGACTTGCCTCCGCCCAATCCATTCCGGTTGCGTAGGTTCTCCATCGTAACCGGCTCCACCACAACCAGCGTCTTGCCGTGATACGCCGCTACGGCCGGGGTAAGAACGACGTGACCTCTGACAATGCCAAGTCTCATTCGTTCCCTCGCTTCACACCTGCGCCTGTCTGCACCCGATCCACAATTCCTACAACCACCATGCGCACGGGCGTGTTATTGCCAAGCCGTTCCCTGGCGATATCGCCATCTGTGGATACCAGCACCGTGGTGCCGCTGCCCGCGCCGATCCAGTCCACCACAACAATCGGTTCCACTCCCGCGCTGCCGTCCGCCTCCAGGCGTTGCGCAACTAGAAATCGGCAGCCATCCAAACTCGGATGCTTCGCCGTTGCAACTACGGTTCCTTCAATCCGCGCCAGAAACATCGTTATATGATCCGCAAAGCGTTGCCGACAACCATTTGCCGTTCACGCGTGAAGGTGAGCGGAGTCGTGACTCCCTCGCCGGTCGGGGTCGCAATTGTATGGCTGAAGTATCCCGGGCCTCCAACGCCTAGCGAGGCCGGCGACGCGGCGTTATGGATGAAAAGAGTGGTATTCATGGCGCGCGCCATGCGGGTTACCCTCTCAACATTCTGCGAATGCATGATGGCGGTGTGACGGTAGCCGTGCTCGGCCTTGACCGCGGCCGCTATGCCCTCATCCACGCAGTTCACGCGCACAACCGGGATGAAAGGCATCATCTGTTCTTCGACAACAAAGGGGTGATCCTCGTCCGTCTCTCCAAAAAGAAGCTGTGTGTTTGCCGGCACGCGTACACCGGCTGCCGCAGCTAGTACCGCGACATCCTTACCGACTAAATCCTTCTTGACATGCGCTCTTGCGCAGCCCCCGCCCCCGCCTTCAAAGGTGAACGCTGCTTTTGTGAGTTTTTCGATTGCGGTTCGATCCAACTGATAGGCGCCGGCGCGCTTCATGGCGTCGATGAACTTGTCCGCGACCGAGGCTACGACGAAGATCTCCTTCTCGCCGATGCAGAGCAGGTTGTTGTCGAAGGCCGCGCCCTCGATGATGCATTTGGCGGCACGATCCAAATCGGCGGTCTCATCGACGACAACAGGAGGATTGCCAGGACCGCCAGCAATCACTCGCTTGCCTGACTTGCTGGCCGCCTGCACAACAGCGGGGCCTCCTGTCACGCACAGCAGCGCGATCTTGGGGTGATTGAATATCTGCTCGGCAGCCTCGATGCTGGGCTCAAGGATGGTGGTCAGCACATTGGCAACGCCGCACTCGCGCTCGATCTCGCGGTTGAATAGCTGCAAAGCGTACTGGGCCACCTTTGCGCCTGAGGGATGCGGCCCAAAAACTGCGGTATTGCCCGCGGCCAGGATGTTGGTGGCGTTGGAGACCATAGTGGGCACCGAGTGGGTGACGGGCAGCATCATGCCGATCACGCCCCAGGGCGCGCGCTCAATGATGCACAGGCCGGTATTGTCACTGCGCGCGCTGCTGCCGCTGCTGCGCATCGCCTCAACCCCAAGTACATAGCGCATATTCGTGAGCTTCAATATCTTGTGATCGTGGCGGCCGACTTTGGTCTCCTCCAGCTCCATGCGGCCCAGTTCCTCGCGGCGATCCATGCAGATCCGGCGCAAGATTTCGATCATGCGCCCGCGCTCTTCCAGGCTCATGGCCGCCACCTTCTTCTGCGCCTCAAATGCCGCTTCGGCAGCCTCGTCTACAGTCGAGAAAACACCGTCGCGCGCCGCAGCGTTTTTAACGGCGGGGGCAGCAGAAGCCTGAGGCTGTTGCAACTGGACGCGGAGCCTGGCTACGACTTCCTTTGCAATCTCCGCGATCACTTGCTCTTGGGTTTGCATTTATGGCTTCTCCAATATCTTGCCTTCCACCTCGACGGCATCTACGATGCCGACGATCACCGTGTCTACCGGCGCATCTTTGGTGGTTGGCGTCAGCCGGGCCGAACTGCCCTGCGTAAACAGTACGCACTCGCCGACGCCTGCTCCCACGCTGTCAACCGCGACCACGGAACTGCCTGAAATCTGCAGCTTGCCGTCCCTGCTGATGTACGGCTGAATCAGTAGTAGCTTCATTCCGTGGAACTTCGCGTTCTTCTGCGTCGACACAACATTACCGATGACTTTCGCTATAAACATGCCGGCTCACCTCGTGGACCGCGGCAATAAACCTGCCGCAGGCGGTTATTTCGGCAGTACCGTTCCGAGAGTTCCGTGTGGCCGTGCAATCACGTGCACGCTCTGCACCTCGCCCACTTCGCGGGCAGCGCTGGCGCCCGCATCTACAGCGGCGCGAACCGAGCCCACGTCTCCCTGAACAAAGACCGAGCACAGACCGCTGCCGATCTTGTTCCA
>Ga0182027_10010344_pt1 | contig 13291 bp, 13 predicted proteins | sample 712E1DmetaG_FD_121300 | JGI IMG/M metagenome (GOLD analysis project Ga0182027, IMG submission 121300) | Permafrost microbial communities from Stordalen Mire, Sweden - 712E1D metaG (Illumina Assembly) | ecosystem: Environmental > Terrestrial > Soil > Wetlands > Permafrost | place: Sweden...
GGTAAAGGGCAAATATTGAGGACCCACTGTTGCAAGGGCAGCAATCCCCCACAACCTGTCATTCCCGCGAAAGCGGGAATCCAGCCATCATCCTCTCCCGTTATCTTTCCGGATTATCGGGTCGGAGCCCGATAATGACAAAATGGGAAGGGTTCTAATCAAAACGGCCTCAAACGCCGTTTCGCCTCACGCCAAATCAAAGACGCAGAGTGCTTCCGCATACCCGAAAACCCGAAAATATTCGTTTCCGCTGCTATAGAAAATGCATTTTTTACAAAACGAATCGTACCTTAACAAAAAAGCCTCATCATTCTGAGGATACGTAGTACCCGAAGAATCTCCCATTCTATTGAAAAGCCGGGAATGGTGCCGTCAATAATTCTCTCATCATCTCTCCTGCAAAGGAAAGAAAATTAATGTCCTGATTTTTGGTATTTTGGATTTTTGATATTGTTTAGAGTTTCGATACCTTCGGGGATTTCGGGTTTACTCGTTGTTTGTATTGACGAAAATACCATAGTATGTTATATTGGACACAGTTAATATCCTTCAGGAGTGATGAAATGACGACAGACTTCTCCCCTCAAAGCATCAATTTCCCCACCGAGCCGCTCCTCAAGGGTATCTTGAGCATCGCCATCATCGAGCTGGTCAAGGTGAAGCCCATTCACGGCGGCGAAATCTATCAGTCTCTCAAAGAACAATTCCAGATTGATACGCCCCGGGGCATCATTTATACCATCCTGCGCAAAATGGAGGGGGAAGGGTTGCTGGTCTCCAACTGGGATATTCAGGAGAGCGGCCCCGCCCGCCGGATTTACCACATTACCGAAGAGGGCCTGGAATATCTGAAATATGCGATGGACAGGCTGCGCCGGTCGCGGCAGATTATCATGCTGCTGCTGGGTGACGAAAAATAGCTTGATTTTCAAGCTGACAATTAAAAACCAAGCGGATGTTTGCGGAATAATATCAGGATTGAGATTTTGTTATGCGGATTTTAGTGCGCATTCTCGTGCTGCTGAAAAAGTACTGGAAATGGCTGGTTCTAACCTACATCTGTCTCATCGCGTTGACCGCCGCCACGATGATTGTCCCGCTCTTCATCGGCGACGCGATTAACAATGCCCTGCACATTGACGCCACCACCTTGAAAGTGACCGGCGACATGAAGCTGCTGGTTTTCTACGGCGTGGGCATCATCATCCTCAGCCTGCTGCGCGGCCTGTTTTCCTTCGGGCAGACCTATTTCGCCGAATACGCCGGGCAGAAAGTGGCTTATGACCTGCGCAACGGCCTCTACGACCGTATCCAGCGCCTCAGTTTCGCTTTCCACGATAAATCCCAGACCGGGCAGCTGATGTCCCGCGCCACCCAGGACGTGGAAGGCGTGCGGTTCTTCCTTTCGATGATTGTCGTCCGGCTGGTCAACCTGGTGCTGACGTTCGTGGTGATTACAGTGATTCTGCTGCGGATGAACTGGTCGCTGACTCTGGTCAGTTTTGCCTGTTTGCCTTTGATTGCCTATTTCGCCGTCCGGTTCGGCATGATGATGCTGCCCATCTGGACCAACGTGCAGCAGCGGATGGCTTCGCTCAACACAAGCCTCCAGGAAAACCTCTCCGGCGTGCGGGTGGTCAAGGCTTTTTCCCGGCAGAAACTCGAATCGCAAAAATTCGACGAACAGACCGATCTGCTGTACGAACCGCAAATCCGGGCGGCGCGGATTCAGGCCTTCCGCGGGCCGCTGTTTAACGCCCTGACGGCGCTGGCCAGCGCGCTGGTCCTGTTTTACGGCGGTATACTGGTGGTGGACGGTAAACTGAACGTGGGACAATTAACCGAGTTCTACCTCTACCTCGGTTTACTGATACCGCCAATCCGGATGATTGGCCCGCAAATTAACATGACTTCCCGCGCCATCGCCTCCGGCAAACGTATTTTTGAAATCCTCGATACCGAATCGGCGGTGCAGGAAAAGCCAAACGCTTCAGTGCTTTCGAACGTCCGGGGCGATATCAAATTCAGTGACGTCAGTTTTTGTTACGAAAGCGCCGTTTCAAAAAAATTGGTGGGAAATATTCTGGAAGAGATTAACCTGGAAGCGAAATCCGGCGAAATGGTGGCCTTGCTGGGCGCCACCGGCAGCGGCAAAACGACGCTGGTCAACCTCATCCCGCGTTTTTATGACGTCACTTCGGGCAGCATTACGATTGACGATATTGACATCCGGAATGTGACGCTGGCTTCGCTGCGCAAGCAAATCGGCATCGTGCAGCAGGACGCTTTCCTGTTTACGGGCACCATCCGCGACAACATTTCATATGGGGCCGTGAATGCCACCGAAGACGACATCATGCGCGCTTCGCAGACGGCGCATTTGCATGATTTCATCGTGACGCTGCCGCAGGGCTACGATACCTGGGTGGGAGAACGCGGCGTGACGCTTTCCGGCGGGCAGAAACAACGGCTTTCCATCGCCCGGACTTTGCTGATTGACCCGCGCATCCTGATACTGGATGATTCCACCTCGAGTGTGGATACCGAGACGGAATTTTTGATTCAACAGGCACTGCGGGAATTGATGAAAGGCCGCACCACTTTCGTCATCGCGCAGCGGCTGCAAACCGTCAAGGACGCGCAGCAAATTTTTGTATTGGACAAAGGCAAAATCGTGGAGCGCGGGACGCACGTGCAATTGCTGCAGGACAGTAAAATCTACCGGCAAATTTATGAGCTCCAGTTGCGGGCTCAGGAAGAAGCACTGGGAAGCGAGGTAAAAGGATAATGTACGGCGGCGGCGGTCCGGGCATGGTCGGCGGCGGGGGTTTATTCGGGCGTCCCCCCAGCCCCACGAGCAGCGGTTTAACCCACAGCGCGGACTTGTCCGACGACATCGTTTTCGGCCATGTTTACGACCAGAAAGTGGTCACGCGTTTCGCCGTTTATGTGAAAAAATATAAAATCAGCTCGATCCTGGCGCTGGTTGCGATGATTATCTCGACTTTGACTACCCTTTTCATGCCGCTGCTGTTCGCCGACGCCATCAACATCGTGCAGACCTCGGATGCTTCCACCACGGACTTCATCATCCGTTATTTTTTACGGGTCTTCGGCGTGCAGGGCAACATCCCGATTCTCACCACGATTTTCATCGTTTTTATCGCGGATGCCCTCATCTGCTGGGGCAGCCAGTACATCCAGCAGTACACCATGGCGAATATCGGCTACGGCATCATCCGCACTATCCGCCGGCAGATGTTCAACCACCTCCAGAAGGTGTCGCTGGCTTTCTACGACCGTAACGAGGTGGGACGGATGATGTCCCGCATCCTAAATGACGTCGGCTCGCTGGAAAACCTGCTGAGCAACGGACTGATGCTGGTCTTCGCCGATTTAATCACACTCGTCGGCATCGTCATTATTTTAATGTACATGAACCTGGATCTGGCATTGATTACCATGACCGTCATTCCACTGCTGGCGGCGGTGATGATTATCTGGCAAAAATATTCCCGCACTGCTTTTCTGAAAGTGCGCACGGCCATTTCCATCGTTAACGCCAACCTGCAAGAAAATATCTCCGGCGCGCGGGTCATCCAGAGCCTGTCCCGCGAAGACCTTAACTTCCGCCGGTTCGACAGTATGAACGGCGCCAATTTTGACGCCAATGTGGCCGCGACCCGGCTGGCAGGCGGGCTGCAGCCCATTGTGGAACTGCTGATGGGCACGGCGGTCGCCATCGTCATCATTTACGGCGGTTCCCAGGCCATTGCTGGGAAATTGCTGCTGGGCTCGCTGGTCGGTTTTGCACTGTACACCCAGCGGTTTTTCGACCCCATCCGCGATTTAAGCGTCTGGTACACGGAACTGCAGCGCGCGATGGCCGGCGGGCAGCGCATTTTTGAAGTGATTGACGCCAAAGTCGAAGTGGTGGACGCGCCGGACGCAACCGAATTACCCCCGATTAAAGGTGAAATCAATTACGACCATGTTTCCTTCCAGTATGTTGAAGGGCGGGAAGTCATCCACGACGTTAACCTGCACATCAATCCCGGCGAAACAATCGCTTTCGTCGGCACGACGGGCGCCGGGAAAAGCACGATGGTGGCGCTGGTGGACCGTTTTTACGATGTCACCAAAGGCAAACTGACCATTGACGGCCACGATATCAAAACAGTCACCCAGGAATCCCTCCGGAAACAGATCGGCGTGGTCTTGCAGGAACCTTTCCTGTTCTCGGACACCATCCGGGAAAATATCATTTACGGCCGCGAGGATGCTACCGAAGCAAAAATGATTGAGGCGGCCAAAGCCGTCGGCGCCCACGATTTCATAATGCGCCTGGAAAAAGGCTACGACACCGTCCTGCAGGAAAGGGGCAGCAACCTGAGCCAGGGGCAGCGGCAGCTCATCAGCTTTGCCCGGGCAGTGCTCTCCGACCCAAAAATCCTGATTCTAGACGAAGCCACCGCCAATATCGATACGCAAACCGAGGTCATCATCCAGCAGGCATTGAAACGGCTGCTGGAAGGGCGGACATCGCTGGTCATCGCCCACCGTCTTTCCACGATTCATGACGCCAATTGCGTCGTCGTGATGGAAAACGGCAAAATCGTGGAAAAGGGCAGTCATAAAGAGCTCATCGAAAAGAAAGGTATTTATTACCACCTTTATACCATGAGCTATGCTTACAACGAAGATAAATCCGCCCCCTCAGACACACATGGTAATACCTAGCCTTTCGCCGCATTGTCTGATTATCCGAATTCATTAAGTTGTTTTTGAACGGATAATCCGGCCGGGTCACACGCCGGTTGAATTGACACTGCGCAGAACTAATGGTATCGTTTTTATAGACTTGGCACTAGGCTGAAAAGAAGGAAATTAATGGTTCGGCGCCTGATACTGATTTTCCTGGGAATTATCTCTCTTTTGTCAATCATGACATTAACTGCCTGCGAAAACGCACCGGCAGGCAGTGCCGAGTGGTATTTTGCCCGCGCTTATCAATACGCCCTGCACAACGATTACACTAACGCCATCACCAATTATACGGATGCCATTAAAGTCGAGCCGCTGCTGGCCAAGGCTTATGTCAACCGCGCCGAAGTCTATGATATCGTCGGCAGCTATGACCTGGCGATTGCGGACTGCGACAAAGCCCTGTCGCTCGACCCGAATTTACCGGTGGCTTATATCAACCGCGCTTCGGCGGATAACGGTCTAAAAAATTACGACCTGGCAATTCAGGATTGTAATAAAGCGATTGCCCTGGATTACGACCTGCCCCAGGCATATATTAACCGGGCAGACGCGTACTATTACGAAGGGAATATGGGCGACTCGATTGCCGACTGCGGCGAAGCCCTGGAAATTGACCCGACTTTACCGGACGGCTATTATCACCGCGCACTGGCCTATCAGGCCCTGGGTAAAAACGACCAGGCAATCGCTGATTATGAAGAGTTCATCACGCTGAGTAAAGACAATACGCTGATTCAAAATGCCGAACAGCAAATCAACCTGTTAACCGCGCCTACCACCACGACTACAACCCCCTAGCACCACCGGGTAATATCAAACCGCGATCCTGTATTTTGCTTTGCCCCGTTGATAAAGGTCGCCGCCATAAATGTCGTTGATCACCGTCACCGGAAAATTTTCCACCGTCATTTTTCGCACTGCTTCGGCGCCCAGTTCCGGGTAAGCGATAATTTCCGCTTTAATAATGCTCCGGGAAATCAGCGCCCCTGCGCCGCCGATAGCGCCGAAATAGACCGCCTGGTATTTTTTGATGGCTTCGAGCACCGGCGGAGTGCGCTGCCCCTTGCCGACCATCCCTTTCAAACCGGCTGCTATCAGCCGCGGCGCGTAAATATCCATGCGGTAGCTGGAAGTCGGGCCGGCCGCGCCGATGGGATGACCGGGTCTGGCCGGTGTGGGCCCCATGTAATAAACCGTCTGGCCTTGCAGCGCAAAAGGCAGCGGCTGTCCTTGGTCCAGCGCTTCGGCCATTTTTTTGTGGGCGGCATCCCGCACCGCGTAAATCACGCCGTTCAGCAGCACATTGTCGCCGGTTCTTAATTCTGCGATATCTTTATCCGTTAAGGGAAGATTGATTACTTTCGGCATCGTTTTAATACTCTGACATAGTGTCAGAGTATTGCCTCCTTATGCCGGGAGCTGTGGCAATTCAGGTTAACCGCCAGCGGCATACCTGCGATGTGCGCCGGAAATACCTCGACATTCACCGCCAGCGCGGTAGTCCGTCCGCCGTAGCCCATCGGCCCGATTCCCAATGCGTTAATTTTTTGCAGCAGCTCTTTTTCCAATTCCGCCACCTTGGGGTCGGCATTGTGTTCCCCCACTTTGCGGAGCAAGGCTTTTTTGGCCAGCAGCATTGCCTTTTCCGCCGTGCCGCCGATGCCCACCCCGACAATAACCGGCGGACAGGGGTTGCTGCCGGCTTCATCCACTGTTTTCAATACGTTATCAATAATTCCCTGCCGTCCTGCCAACGGCGTCAACATAATCAGCCGGCTCATGTTTTCCGCGCCGCCGCCTTTCGGCACCACCGTAATCTTCAATTTATCCCCGGCCACAATTTCCTCATAAATAATTGCCGGGGTATTATCATTGGTATTTATCCTATTGGAAAACGGCTGCGTTACCATTGATTTGCGGAGATAGCCCTTGTCATAGGCCTGACGGACGCCTTCATTTACGGCCGCGGTCAAATCCCCCCCGACGACGTGCGCATCCTGTCCCATTTCCAGAAAAACCACCGCCGCTCCGCAGTCCTGGCACAGCGGGATTTGCCCCTCAGCCGCGATATCCGCGTTCCTGATGATCTGCCGCAAAACCTCTTTCCCCGCCGGCGATACTTCGGTTTTTTCGGCGTTTTTCAGCGCCGTTAAAACATCGCCGGTTAAATGGTAATTAGCTTCGAGAAAAAGACGGGCGACGGTTTCCGTCACCGCTCGGGCTTCGATATCTCGCAAAACAAACTCCTTGTTTAAATACCTTTTGGCGCGGGTGGAATCATGCCGGTTTGCATCAGCGTTTCCACCGTCTGCCGGGCATCACGAATCATCTTGCCGGACCGTTTGGTCAATTCTTCGCGGGTCAGGTTTTCCCGGGCCACGCCCTGTTCGATTGCTTTCATCCCGACCGCGACGGCCTCCCGGACAAACACTTCGGTATCCGCCATGGACGGCACGATATGCTCGTCGGTCAGGCCCTGTTCTTCGGCGAATTTTGCCAGTTCATAAGCGGCGGCGATGCACATTTCATCGGTAATTGTCCGGGCTTTCACATCGAGGGTGCCGCGGAAAATCGCCGGGAAACCGATGGAGTTATTGACCTGGTTCGGAAAATCGGAACGCCCGGTAGCCACCACTCGAAGTCCGGCTTCTTTAGCGTCCCACGGCCAGATTTCCGGCAGCGGGTTCGCACAGAAAAAGCCGATGCCGTTTTTGTTCATCTTCTGCAGCCATGCCGGTTTGATGGTATCCGGGTCCGGCGTCGAAAGTGAAATCACCACGTCGCAGCCGACTAACGCTTCGGCAATACCGCCCTGTATTTTATCCGGATTGGTCCGCTGCGCCAAATCCCATTTGTACGGGTTTTCCGCCTGTTTTTCTTCCAGGTCTTTGCGGCCGCGGTGCAGCGTGGCTTTGCTGTCCACGATAATCATGTTTTCCTGTTTGAAACCGGCCGCCAGCATCAGCCGGATAATGGCCACGTTGGCCGCCCCAACGCCAATCATCGTGACTTTAACTTTTTTCATGTCTTTGCCGACAACTTTTAAGGCGTTGACAATCCCCGCCAAAGTAACGGCGGCCGTCCCCTGCTGGTCGTCATGCCAGACCGGGATGCGGCATTCTTTGCGTAAAGTATCCAGGATATGGAAGCACTTGGGGTTCTCGATATCTTCCAGGTTAATCCCGCCGAATGACGGCTGGATAATCTTCACCGTTCTGATGATTTCTTCCGGGTCCCTGGTATCCAGGCAGACCGCCACCGCGTCCACGCCGCCCAGGTATTTGAACAGCATCGCTTTGCCTTCCATCACCGGCATCGCGGCTTCCGGCCCGATATTGCCCAGGCCGAGCACCCTGGTGCCGTCCGAAACGACGGCGACGGTATTCCACTTGCTGGTGTATTCGTAGGCTTTGTCCCGGTCGGCTTCAATCGCTTTGCACGGCGCGGCCACGCCGGGGGTATACCAGATCGCAAAATCATTGATATCACGGATTACGGCACGCGGCACGGTCTGCATTTTACCGCGGTAATAGGCATGCATTATCATCGCATCCGCGGCCGGTTTCTTAGCCCTGGCTAAAAGTTCTTCCCTGGTTATTTTTTGCGCCATTAAATCTACCTTTATTTTTTATTCGCTGCGTTGCCCACAAAGGCCGGGGCGTTCTTCAATCATGACAATACAACAACTACCAGTTACAGTCAAACTGCTAAATTAATCCCGCTTCTTTTATGCTAAAATTGATAACACTCAGTGAATATTCAGAGGAACTATTAATGTTGGAAATCAGACGTTATCAGGCTGCCGATAATCCCGCCGTCTGGGAATTGCACCACCGGGCGCTTGAGGCAACCGGCGCTTATTTTCCAGGCAAATGGAATGATGATCTAGACGATATCCCAAATCATTACCTCCAAAACAGCGGCGAATTTCTCGTCGGGACGCTGGACGGTAAAATTGTGGCCATGGGGGCGTTCCGGAAAAAGTCAACAACCCTGGCCGAAATCAAAAGAATGAGAGTCCTGCCTGAATATCAGCGAAGAGGTTTCGGTCAAGCGATTTTAAATCAGTTGGAAGTAAAAGCAATCCAGCTCGGTTATACGGAACTGTGCCTGGATACCACCACGCGGCAAATTGCAGCCCAAAAAATGTACGAGAAAAACGGTTTCACCGCAACCGGCCGGGGGCAGCTGCCGCCGTTTGAAGTAATTTATTATCACAAAAACCTGACACCGGAGGAAACAAAGTGAAAATCCAGTGGTTCGGTCAGTCCTGTTTCGGTATTATCTCACAGTCCGGTTTGAAGCTCATCACCGACCCCTATCAGACCGGCTTGAGCCCCCGCTTTCTCTGTGCCCCGGTCGAATCCTCCGCCGATATCGTCACCATCAGTCACAACCACGGCGACCATGATAACGCCGCCGCTGTCGCGGGAAATCCCGTGGTTGTCCGGGATGCCGGCCTCACCGCCGTGAAAGGACTCGAAATTAAAGGTATTATGACCTTTCACGATACGGAAAAAAGTGTCGGGGTCGGCGCCAATATCGTTTTTACATTTCAGATGGACGGCATCCGGCTGGCGCATCTGGGTGACCTCGGTCATCCTCTTTCTGCGGAGCAAATCGCCGAACTGAAAGGCACCGATGTCCTGTTTGCCCCGGCCGGCGGCGGGGATGACATGAAATTTCAGGAGGGCATCGCTCTATGGCAGCAATTGAAACCGCACATCATTATCCCCATGCATTTCTCCACGGTTCATTGTCTGTCCCAGAAATATAAAGCTGCAGACCTGCTGCGCCTTATCCCTAATGCCCGCATGATTGGCGCCAGCGAAATAACGGTTATTAAAGAAAATTTACCTCCGCCGACGCAGATGTATATATTGGACCCGCTGCGTTAACCGGACAAATAATTATATCTAAAGGAGAACAAATGAACATCGTGATGATATCCGGCAGCCGCAACCGTGAAGGACGGACCGCGCAGGCTTTAGCCGCCATCGCCACAGGCATCGCCGCGGCCGGCGGCACTTCGGAAATTGTCTTTCTGCCGGAATTGAATATCGAAAGGTGCCGGCAGTGCGAAAAAGACGGCTGGGGAATTTGCCGGACGGAGAACCGTTGTATCATTCAGGACGACTTTGCAGCCGTGGTGGCTAAATTGAAAGCGGCCGATGTCGCGGTTTTTGCCAGTCCTGTCTATTTCTTCGACCTGACGGAAAGTTTGCGGGCTTTTCTGGACCGGCTGCGCCGTATTACGCCCCGCCCCGGTCCGGGCGCAGCCGCCCGCCGCGGTCAGACTTTACCCGGGGTTTCCCCGATGATGCCGCCCGCAGGGGCCGCTCCGGCGATTGGTGTGTGTTTAGCCGGCGGCGGCGGACGCGGCGCGCCGTGGTGCTGCGTGATGCTGGAAAGAATGCTGCCCGAATGCGGTTTCGACGTCGTGGATATGATTCCGGTGAACCGGCAGAACCTGGAATTTAAACTGCCGGTACTGGAGCTGACCGGGAAATGGCTGGTGACCAAACCGACATCGGGACGGCGGCCGGACTAGTTTACCCTAGTGAATCAACCCGATGAGCACCAGCCCGATGACCGACATTACGGCGATGGGCGGCAGCGCCGGCATCGCTTTGCCTTTAAGGAATCTGGCCTGAATAAAATAGGCGCCGATTAACCCCACCAGCGCAAAACCGGCCACAATCAGACCGTCATTCAAGCCGTGGGCAAAATAGATGGATGAAACCAGCAAGACCGGGAACCCGATGTCCCCGCCGCCTAAAATCGAGTATTTGCGCTCTTCCGCTTTCTGTTCGACTAAATCGCTGACCTCGGATTTTTTCATACTGTCTTTCCAATCTGCGGCTTTGTAGGGAATGACGAAAGCCGGCAGCGAACTGGAACCGGACATCTTCTTTACCATCCACATCATGTAGCCGAAACGGACCGCCAGGAAATCATAAACCGCCAGCGCCAGTAACAGGGCCATGGCCGTCCACGGTGAAATAAAACGTCCGAAGACTTCCCCCAGCGCCACCATCGCCAGCAGCATCACCAGGCTTTGCAGCCATACCCGGGGATAAAAAAACCACAGCAGGCCGAAAAATAACGCGATACTGAGGCTGGCAATGAGCGGCAGCCAGATTATCGTGATGACGAAGATACTCCAGAAATACAGGAACGCGAAAATCACTTTAAATACCGTTTTCAGCGCGGAAAGCGGAATGAAAAATAACACTCCGCCCAACACAATCACCACCGAGAGGAAATAGATCAGGATTGGGCCCAGCGCCGATTGCGCCGGGGTTTGAGTAACCTGCCCGGTGGCAACGTCGGTAGTCTGCGTCGGCCAGATGGTAATGGCCTGCGTCGGCTGGGGAGGGATGTAGATGTTCTCTTTCTTTAAAAATACGTCCTCGTGGGAAATCACCAGCAGCGTCAACAACTGTGCCAAAACAAAGATGATGATGCTCCATTGCATCGGTTTGGATTTCAGGAAACTGCTGAACTTCATTATCCTCTCATTCTAAACCATGAACTGAAGGTTTGCCAAATTTATTGTATATGATACGTTTCAATCGGGACGATTAACCGGTTTGGGCAGCTTTGGTGTCATGTCTATTTATTATAACGTGCAGGCGGGACTTTAGTTAGTATAGCGGCCGCGGTAGTCTTCCGGCAGCAGTGCCGCGATGTGCAGCATGATTTCGCGGGTCATCCCGTTGACCATCTCTTTGGTGGGTTTCTCCGGACAGGCCGCTAAGGTAAACGGCTGCCCGATGTTAAAGGTAATTTTCGGTCTGCGCAGGAACCACCATTTGCCCTTGAGCTGCGCGGTGCCGATAATGCCGACCGGCACGATGGGGACGTTGCTTCTAATGGCCAGCAACGCGGCCCCGGAATAAGCCTGTCCGAGTTTACCGTCCAGGCTGCGTTGCCCTTCGGGATAAATAATCAAAACCTGCCCGTTCGCCAACAACTCGGTGGCCGTCCTGCCGGCGCGCCGGTTTAGTCGGCCCTTAGCCACGGGGAATGCTCCGAACTGTTCCGCCAGCCAGCCGATAATCCGGGACCGGAACAAATCTGCCTTGGCCATAAAATAGGCCCGGCGTCCTAAACTTATGCCGATTAATGGCGAATCCAACAGGTTGACATGGTTCGCCACGACGATGCAGGCGCCGCGCCGCGGCATGTTGTTATTGCCGTCAATTTTACGGCGCAGCAACAGTTTGGAAATAAACATAAATAAGAACTTTAAGCAGTAGTAAACCATTGAGTGTAATTATACCATATGGTATCAATATTTGTGCCTGATTCGCTGCTTATATCCTGATATTCCGGGGCCTTCATTTTTTAATAAATCTTTTGCGCTTCAGTTCGATCGTCACTTCGTTGTCGATATCCGGACAGCGCATTAAAATGCCCTTTTCCACGGTGACCCCGTCGCCCCAGGGGTCCCCGCCGCTTTGCAAGATGACGACGTTGGGGAAGACAGCGTAATAAAACCAGCCGCAGAGACCCGCCGTCTCGCGGCCGCTGATTTCAAATTTGTCCCCTGCTTTGTGTCCGGCGCTACAATGTCCTTTTACCGACTTTATTGTCCCGGTTACCTTATAGCCGTATTTGACTTTACCCGCTGCCATCGGCAATACCTCCTTGGTATATTTTTCGACGGTTCCCTGAAGGTTACGCCACGAATGATAAGCCCGCCACACGCAGTTGTCAAACAGCACCAGGTATTTGCATGCTTATTCGCCTCTTGACACAAGCAAAACCCGAAGTACAATGATTATAGAAGAATCGAGGGTTTCGATTCGCAGTTTGTTTTTTGTAAATTTTAAAACACTAAAGATATTCGATAACCGGTGAGCATCGTGTTCGCGTTGCAATCCCGAAGCAAAACATTCAGCCGGCGGTAAATCCGCCGGCGTTCGGGATAATTGTCTGTGTTTGCCGCGGGTTTTTGTTATGGAATGGACTAAATCACTTTTAACCTGTATTATCTCCGGCGTGAACGTCAGCCACCCGGAAATCCTGCTGACCATCTTGCTGCTGACCGTCGTCAACGAAATCGGGTTCCCTTTATGTTTCGCGCTGGAAATCCTGCTGTTTTTTATCAGTTTTCAATACGGGCCATTATCATCACAGTCTTTACTGCTGTTGGCGATTCTTTTGTCCGGCCGCGAGCTGGGTGCGAATGGGCTTTATCTCACGGCGCGTGGACTGGGCAGCCGTTTCCTGGACTGGCTGGAAAAACGTTCCGCCCGCACGATGCGGGCCGTGGAACGGTTTAAATCCAGGTTGAACGAAAAACCGGTGATGATGGTAGCGATGGTGCGGATTACGCCCGGCCTGCTGCAGGTGCCTTCGGTCACCGCCGGGGTTGTCCGGCTGCGACCGTTAAGTTTTATCGAAGGCGTGGCGATTTCCTCGCTGATTAACGACCTGATTGTCATCCTCCTCGGATTTTCCGCCAGGTTCCTGCTGCCCCGCATGGATACCCAGCCTAAAACGTATCTGGTGGTCA
>Ga0182027_10010345_pt1 | contig 13290 bp, 12 predicted proteins | sample 712E1DmetaG_FD_121300 | JGI IMG/M metagenome (GOLD analysis project Ga0182027, IMG submission 121300) | Permafrost microbial communities from Stordalen Mire, Sweden - 712E1D metaG (Illumina Assembly) | ecosystem: Environmental > Terrestrial > Soil > Wetlands > Permafrost | place: Sweden...
GAGCTAATTTACTCCTGTTCATACACGAGCGTATTGGAGGTCTTCAGTGTTAACCATTGTAACCAAACTGCAGGGCAAGCCTAGGCTGTTTATCGCTGTATTTAAATAATGCGTTGCTCTTCGTACAAAGAGGTTTCCGCATCAGTCAGCATAAAATTAATATCTTCGTGTAATCCAGTCTGCTTTTCATAACTCTCCTGTGATGCGCTTTTCGGTAAATCAGCTCGATGGTTTTCATTCATCTGCATTGCTAAATGGTAAGCTTCGGTAATTTCATCAAGACTTAAACTTTTATCAGTCTCCAGTTTCTGACGCAGGGTTTGGACATCAACTTGTTCACCCTCTGCCAGTTGATGATACAGCCATTGATAGGCCTGTTGGGCTAACTGCTGGACAGCCTCAGAGGCTATATGTTCTGATGGTTCCTGTTCTTCTGGCATAGCTTAATCATATCAAACCGAAACAAAAAGCCTAGCCGGGCCTATGGGCCCGGTTTTTGACAACTTGTTAGTTTTTTGAAGGATTAATAGGATGGATCAGCTTGAACTTGGATTCACATTCTTCAACTACAGACTCTAGGGACTCAAGGTATTCTTTTGCCTCGGCGATAAAATTATCGAACTTGACTTGTTTGGTGTCGTGCTCGTAACTCTCAATCACACTAAAGTCGTGCACTAAATTAACCTTGACACGTCGCTCCCCGCTATCGTCTTTAACAGTTACAAAAGTGTGATCAGGTATTAGCCTGTCAAAACGAATTGGGTCACTGACAACTGACGTAGGACCCTTCTTACCCACCACGTGGAGACCTTCGGGGCCAAAGTCGTGTTTGAGAGTAAAAAGTTTATGGCCTACTGATTTTTCCTTAACCGACACGTTCCTGAGTGCAATAAACCTTGTCATAGACTTGTCATTTTTTATGGGGTGGACTTGCCACCATTCTTTGAAGCCACGGACTTTATTAAACTCTTTTTGCATTACAAAGGTGACGTTTCGAGAAGCATTGATAAAGGCGTTGAGCTGATATTCAAAATCAAGTGACTGAGCATTGAAGAGTTGTTGTGTTAAGGTGAAAAAGTATTGAGCTTCTTTTAATTTTTTACGAGTCTCAGACATCATAGTGAGACTTTCTTAATAAGCTCCACCAGCTGATTAATTGTCGCCGCAAAAGCAGTCAGTAAAAGAACAGGGATTAGTAACTGGAACGACTTCAGGCTGATCCAATAGCCGAGTCGTTTCCATGGTTTTTGAATGCTAAAAAGAACTTCGCCCATGACAATACCTTCATCTGTGAATTTTGAAATATTCTCTCTAGATTCGGTTGCTTCCACAAGTTTTTTGACCTTAAGATTTCCAATCGCCGGGATTAGCTCATTGTCATTTATTCCGCTACTTTGAACTCGTTTTTTAATATCATCATATTTCCAGGTACTGTCCAGATGATTGTGTTCCGAACCTCCCCATATTAATATAACTTTTTCTATTGGCCAGGGACCTCGATTCAGTCTGTCCTGCCTTCTTATTTCTTGGTAGGCATCCAGCTTCCGTAAAAAGTATGGTGTAAACGATGGTGTCATATTAGATTCCCCAAAGTTAGCTTAGTAACTTTATCAGTTCAGCAAAATTCACTGGCCTATATTTTTCAAATTGCTCTTGCGGAACAAATAGTTCGGCGACTTTAATTTTTGATTGTTGCCGGTTAACATCCTGTACCCACTGTTGCAATCGTTTACGTTTCGGCTCCACGTCAACATCCTCAAGCCCCTTGGTCTCTACAATCCACAGTTCATTTTGCTTAGTTTTAACTAAAAAGTCAGGAAAGTAATTAGATATTTCACCCTTTGCGTTTTGGTACTCAAGCTTAAAACCAATCGCCATATAATTCTTGGCAAACGAAATTACGTCATCACATTTGTCTAGAAATGCCGCAAATTCAAGTTCAAAATGACTATCGCCGATAATGCGGTTAAAGACACTCTTCTTGGGAGCAAGTACGTCCTGTTGCTTAACGACAAACGATTTAGTGTTACTGACTTTGATATAACTGGCAATCTCAGCTTCGCCTCTATCGACAACCGTTAACTTATTAATTTGTCGTTTAAATTCTTCAATGATGGTTCTGCGGACTTCGGTTTCGGACAGGTTTCTCAAGACGTTGGGGTCATCTAAATTGACCTTCTCGCCAAAAAGGTAATCACGGATAAATTCCTTAACAATTCCGTATAAGATATCGTAGCCACTCACCAAGCGGAGGTCATTTTTAATATGTTGAGCGAAATATCCTGTAGCACCGGTGGCATCAATTACGACGTGTTTGAGTTCTGTCTTGTGATTTTCCTCGTCAGTAATAATGTCTCGGAAAATGATTTCTTTCTTTTCTTCGTCTGTATATTGCTTTAGCTTGACTGACCTAAACTCAAAATCCGAAAGGTTTAACTCACTTAGGTTTTTATACTCACGTGTGATGCGGGGCGTCAACACCGGAATCTCAATGTCCAGCTTTTCCAAATCCTTAGTTTTATCATCCTCATCAATGCCTATAACTGGTGGAGCAGTTGGCTCAGTGCCCGCACCCATGCGCTTGTATTCTAGCTCTACACCTTCATTCTTGATTTGTTCTACAAAGCTCATAAATGCTTCGGTGCCAATGACGCTTACAAACTCTGGAATATTCGTACCTCTATACATCCGTCTTAGCCCACGTCCTAAAGTTTGTTCAGGGAGAATCTTGGCTTTTGACGAATATGCGCGTAATCCAACGATGGTCGTTACATTTTGAACGTCCCAGCCCTCTTTTAGCATAAGTACCGACACGATAGCCTTATATTTACTCTCTAAACTATCAATTTGATTGGCCTGTTTACGTAATTCTTCAAGCTCTGATTTTGTTTTGCCAGTTGCAGCCTCAGAGATCTCACCATTATTGTTGGTGTGAATAGTAAGAACTTTTCCTTTAAGGTCTGGGTAATTGGCTTCTAGATATTCTGCCACGTCATCACAATTACGAGTATCATCGGTCATCACAAATAAAATGACCTTCTTATCATTCTTGATTTGTTCTTTATAAACTTTCTTCCACTCAATATAGCCAAGATCGATAAATTCTTGGTATTGTTGGACAAACTTTCCGGGGTGTTCTTTAATCTTGGCACGGCTGGCTTCATCTGGTAGAACTGGGTGTTTAACTACGTTTTGGTGAATGGCTTCTACAAGCGGATAGTCGCAAATAGTTTGGACAAAAATAGCACCATTATTCTTTTTGGGTGTTGCAGTCACATCAATTTGAAGCGGGAGTTGACCACCTTTTTGGACTAACCGGTTATGAATATCTTGAATGGACTTGAACCAGGCTAGTTTTTCGTCATGGATATGGTGAGCTTCGTCATTGAGCACTATAAGCTCGTCAATTTCTCGCACAATTTGAGCTACATCCACTTTTGATTCATTAGTAGTTCCAACTGGCTTTGGCCCAAGGAAATATTCCATAGTGTTAACATCTTCAGGCGAAGGAACCTTATGACGACTGTCATAAACACGATGTATGTTAGTCAAAAATATGTTACCGACCGGATTAGTTATTTTAACGTCGTCTTGCAGGTGAACTTTAATTTTATTGAAGTCTTCTCGCCAATTGTGATTCATGTATCCGTCATCAGGTAGCATCGGATCAGCGAAGAATACTCTCAAACCCTCAAAGTCTGACTTAATACGCTCAAACACTATGACGTTTGGAGCAATAACCAAGAAGTTACGTGAAAGTTCAGAGCCCGCTTCGTATAGCTTGTGGAAGTAACTCCAAACCAGAACCAATGCTAAAATCTTAGTCTTGCCGCTGCCAGTTGCCATTTTGATAACGTATCGCGTCCAGTCTTCGTCAAACATATCTGGCCTAATGTCTTGTCGGGAAGAGAATTTCATCATGTCATATTTATTACGGGAATTAGCGACCTCATACAAATAGACGACTGTTTCGATAGCTTCTCGCTGGGCGAAGTAGAACTGGAATTCTATCGCCTCACCTCTAGCTTGAGGTATTAAATGCTCTGTATTGAACCAGTGGTTAAGTAAAGCCTTGCTAGTTTTTGTTGCCCCATCGTAACCACCATCACGCCATTTTTGTACTTCACGCCTAAGCTTCCAGACCAGAGGTGGTACTAGTTGATGGGCTTTATCAGCAAAAGCCTCATCACCAGGGAACCAGCGGATTTCTGGATCCAATATCACATATGGATCGGTAGGGAAACTTTTATCAAGCGCCATTTTTAGCCCTTGCAATGAATGATAGATCAAGCTGCTCAAAGAATTTAATAAAAGTTTGCTTGCATTCTTTGTAATCTTTCTCTTGCACACTCACGGTCTTATTAACCGAGTAGGAGTGCTGTACCTGCACCGTATCCAAGTTATGGATAAACCTAAGATCTGCAATCCCATGTTGGTGAAGTAACACGTGTCTTATCTGGAAAAATTTATGAAGGCTCTTCTTAAGTTCTTCCGATACACAGATATCAAGAGAAAAATAACTTTTAAATGCTTGGGTTATACTCTGAATATTTTGAAATGATATTTTTTCATCTGGGTTTCTCACTTCGAGAACATGTTCTAGGACTTTTTCTCCTAGCTTTTCCTTCTCTATGGGGAAACCGAGTTTGACTATGTCTTCCAAACTGAATGAAACTCTTTTCCCGAGCAGTTTACTCTTATCAAAAGTTTTCTCAATTAAAAGACTAAACACTTCTCTCAGTAAGTATTCGGCGTCACTTACTAACAAAACAATGGTTTGCTCGTAGAGTTTTTCGAAGTATTTAGTGCTATTAGTGCGTAGCGACTGGTCACTGATATTTTTTAAAGTATCTCGAGCGTTGCGTGCAACGGTTTTGTCGGAGTTTGCTATCTCGCTGGCAGATATTCTGTCGAGCGCTTGAGTGTAGGTGTCCCGCAGCAATTTGGGAATAGCCATAAACTCATCCACTTCGTTGGTCAGGGACATGTATAAGCTTTTGAGTGATACTGTTTCATCGCTACCGCTCATACGCTTACCTCTATAACTTTCATGGTGTCATTACCAAAAATATCTACAACTTTAACTGCAATTTTGTATCGGCCAAGTTGAGCATATTCATGAAAAGGGGTCTTCAAATCTAATTCACGCTTCTTCTTAGTACGAAAATCCTGCCATTCGTTCTCAAAGATATAGTTACCCGTCCATTTTTCTTCAATGTTTCCCTTCTTAATATCCTCTACACTGGTATCGCCCTCTAGCGTCAGTCTGACACCTGCCTTAAAGACTGGAATAAGTTCTTTCCGGCTTTCGTAGTCGAAGTCTACGCTCCAATAATCAATCCAATCCGTCCATGCTTTGGTTAAAACTTCCGATGAAACAATATCGCTGTTCTTATCTTTGGATAACTTAACTACTTGGCCGTCACGTATCACAATCTTGGTTTGCCCTGGTTTTAGATCTGCTTCGTCAGTATCTTGATTATAGAAAACACTGAAGTCTATAAGCTCAATAGCGACCGAACGCTTATCGTGAAGTGGCTTAACCTCAATGTAGGCAACGTCGTAAAACTTCACTTGATCTTTTTCAACGGCTCGCTTGTCAAACACCTCTGGTGGAATAATCTTGAGAGCTAAGTCCACACCTTTTTGTTTGGCTTCTTCTTGTACGTGAGGAGTAAGTCCCATCTCGTATTCAAATGCTAGGATATCCACACGACTTATGGATTTTTCTACAGCTTCCTTGATAATGGTTTCTACATAATCACGACCTAGTTGCATATTAATTGGACCAACAGCTACCATTCGGCCAGCTTTCTGGCCAACAAATGTCTCAAAGCCTTGTATCTTCTCTGCCTTATAGGCCGCGAGAATCAGATCAATAAATTTTTGCTCTTTGAGTTTTTGATTTGTGCCAATGTAGTGTTGTCTTTGATATTTACCAAGGTTCAAAATCTCAAAAGCTCGATAGTTTTTGGCATCAGCCTTCATCTGACGTTGGACATTTATGATACGTTTACGAGCGGTGTGAATGCTGAACTTGCCTAGGTCAGAACCAATCCATTTTCTACCTAGCTTTTCGGCTACCGCCATTGTAGTACCAGAACCCATAAAGAAGTCTGCAATAACATCCCCTTCATTTGACGAGGCTTTGATAATCCGTTCGAGCAAAGCTTCCGGTTTCTGCGTGGGGTATCCTTCCGATTCTTTTGCTTGAGAGTTTATAGGAAAAATATCTGTCCATAGATCGTCGACTATATCACCCTCAATTTGATCAAGATATTGTATCTTCTCTGGGGTTCCACTAGAAGTAAACCTAATTAGTCCGTTTGCTATTGCCCGATCTATCCTTTCTTGACTCCAAATCCAGTGTCTTCCAGACGGAGGAGACAGAACTTTATCTCCAAAGTTACGTGCTGGTCCTTGGCCTTTTTGGAGGAGAGAAACCGTACGGTATAGTTTTCCTTGCCCATCTCTTTTATAGTGGGATTTAACGTATTTTTCATCTAGCTCATTGTATTGGTTTGAGAAGTCAGTCGAACTTTTGTTTTTGGAGTACAAGTATATGGTGTCGTGAACATTTCCAAATCCAAGAGATTGTGCTTTTGTTGTTCTAATTTTTTGCCAAATAATCTCGTTGATGTAACCCCCAAATACTTCATCCAGCACAGAGCGCATATAAGCACTTACCCGCCAATCGCAATGAACATATATACTTCCGTTATCGGCAAGTAAGTCGCGCATTAAACATAAACGTTCATAAATCATTGCGATAAAACTATCTGCACCTTTACCCCAAGTGTCACGATAGGCAATTTCTTCAAGTACACCCGGCTCTTTTGTTAAAGTTTCTCCACCGATTTCGATATCCATACTAAAATCTGCACCGACGTCAAAAGGCGGATCAATATAAATAAGCTTTATCCCACCGTTATCTTCAATTTCCTGACGAAGTGGTCCATTCTTGAGTGAACTCAGAATATATTTGTTGTCACCCCAAATAAGTTTATTTGTCCAGCCACCAATTTGCCGCCCTCGGTCGTCATATTCAAATAGCGATGCCTGTGCACTAGTGTCTTTTTCTGCCCTCGGCTCATCAATTTGTTCAATAACTTGAAAAGGGAGTACTGCGCTTTCTGCCTCATTGGTTTTACCGTTCCATATCAACTCAACTTCACGCGAATCACCAAATAGCTTAAATCGATACTCATCCGGTAACGGCTTGTTAGCTTCGAGTAATTTTATAACTTCACGTAGTTCGTTTTCTGTAAGCTTCAACTTAGCTCTCCAACCTCTTTGTAACTAGTGTAATCATAGCATAAAAACAGATGGGTTTTGGGCAATTTTCTCCTAGACTTCCTGTCCCTTACTGGTACCCTTGTCCTACCATGCAACCATCAGCACAACTCACCAATACCTCACCCTACCTGCTGCCGGACGAGAAGGACGGCAGGCCAGTCGATGCTGTTGTCGCCAAAGCTGTGCTGGTTAACTACTGTCTTTATGCAAGAAAGTCGAGTGAAGACGACGAAAGACAAGCCCTTTCAATTGATTCGCAGATAAAGGAGATGTTACTCCAAGGCGAAGCACAGGGGCTTCGTGTTACAGAGATTAGGAAAGAGAGCCATTCTGCTAAACAATCAGGACAGAGGCCGGTGTTTGAGCAATTAATAGCAGATGTTCGGAGGGGTTTGTTCACCGGCATATTAAGCTGGGCCCCGGACAGACTCTCCAGAAATGCCGGGGATTTAGGTACTGTAGTGGATTTAATGGATAGCGGTCATCTGGTAGAGATCAGAACACACAGCCAAATATTTACCAATAACCCAAACGAGAAGTTCCTTCTGATGATTCTGTGCTCCCAAGCTAAGCTGGAGAACGATAACAGAGGCATAAATGTTAAAAGAGGCATGAAAACCAAATGTGAGATGGGTTTTCGGCCTAATATGACGCCCATAGGTTATCTAAATGACCATTACTCCGGTAAAGGTCAAAAGAAGGTGTTTGTAGATAAAAACAGAGCGCCAATTATAAAAGAAGCCTTTGAAAAGGTCGCTTGCGGAGCCACTGGGCGAGATATCTACGATTGGCTGAAGGAGATAAATTTTAGAACTAAAAGAGGTAAATTGATGGTTCTAAGTGCTATCTATCGGATGCTCAATAACCCTTACTATTGTGGAGTCTTTGAGTACCCGAGAGGGGGCGGTAAGTGGTACAAAGGCGCGTACACGCCGATTATCCCTAGAGAATTGTTTGATGCGGTTCAAAAGCAAATGGTCGTGGCGCCAAAGAGTAGACCGGGGACCAAACAATTTGACTACACCAAGTTACTAAAGTGCGGCCGGTGTGGATCTGGCGTCACGGCTCAAGAGAAGTTGAAAAAGCACAAGGATGGAAGTACTAAAAGGTACGTTTACTATCACTGTACCCAGTTCAAAGACTTTTATTGCAGGGAACCCTATATACGAGAGGAGAAACTAGCCGAGGCTTTCGTAAATTTGCTAGGGAAAGTGACACTTCAAGAAATCGAATGCAAAGAAGGCTTGCAATATGAACTTGATAAATTCAGACGTTTATCCTCTGCGGTACTAGGTTATGGTGACAATCAAGGACAACCAGAAATTAACCTGCATAACTTCGCTAAATATGTCCTGACAGAAGGCACAAGAGACGAGAAACGGACCCTAATATCTTGCCTAGATCAAACGATTTACATCAAAGATAAAGAACTAACCACACAAATCTAGAACCATCTTTTGTTATGATTAAAGCATGATTAAATATGTCCTTAATTCAGGTGGTATTAAAAACGCCTCTAAGCTGAAGAGAGAATTTCATCAGGAGCTTGTAAAGAGCTTGGGTAAGGCTCCTAAGTTTTTACTTTGTAACTTTGCCCAGCCACGCGAGGACTGGGAACCCAAATTTAAGGGTTACTCCGGTGCTATAGCCGAAGATATGCCAAAAGGCGTAAATCCTTCATTTGAACTTGCTATGCCCGCTAAATTCGTGGAGCAATGTAAAGATACAGATGTTATTTATTTCCACGGCGGCGATACTCACTTGCTTCACTATTGGATGCAGCAGTATGACTTGCCAGAAATACTCGAGAATAAGGTCGTGGCTACCAATTCAGCCAGTTCCGATATGCTGGCTCAAAGTTTTTGGACGTGCGATTGGCGTGCGAGCATGGACGGACTGGGTATCTTGCCCATTAAGTTTATTCCGCACTATAAATCAGACTTTGGTGGCACTGACCCTCGTGGACCAATTGATTGGCAAAAGGCTTACGATGACCTGAAAATTTATGGTGATATCTCTCTTCCAATCCACGCTCTGAAAGAGGGCGAATTTATCATTATTAATAACTAGCTTATGCAATTACCTAAAGATATTGAAAATATAATGCGGCGGAACTTGATTGAGCCTACGGTATTTGTTTTGTCTGTCGACAAAGATGGTAAACCAAACGGTATGACCGCGGGTTGGAATATGAAATGCTCGTACGATCCACCAACTCTTGCAGTGGCACTTTGGGACACGAAGAACACCCATAAGTTAATTATGGAAAGTAAGGAATTTGTAGTTGCTGTTCCAAGCCCAGAACTACGCGACACGCTTGAGTATTTTGGTTCTGTCAGTGGTAAGAATGTAGATAAGTTTAAAGAATCTGGTGTTGCAACTTTGCCAGGGACGATTGGTAAGACCCCCCTGCTAAAAGAAGCTAGGATCAACTTTGAATGTAAACTGCACAGCTATTCTAAACCTGCTGATCACTACGTATTCTTTGGCGAGATAGTGGCTGCCCATTATAACAAATCCAAACAACAACTTTTCTATACAGGTAGAGATAAAGGACAACGGCGTACTTTCCAGTCAATAACCGACCCTATCGATTCAAGCTGAGGAGCCCAGTCTCTCTTTAGTGGGCTTTTTTGTTATGATGAGCACATGAAGGCTAAGATAAACACTAAGTCTACTTTCTTAAATATTGAAGCTAAAGCCCGATGCGCAGATTTGCAGAGAGTAAGAGAGTTTCTTAACAAGCATGGTGCAGAAAGTAAGGGCACAGACCACCAAGTCGATACCTATTTTAAGGTTGCCAATGGTCGCCTGAAACTAAGAGAGGGTAAGATAGAAAATCATCTTATCCAATACGAACGAGTAAATAAACATGGTCCGAAACAGTCCAAAGTTCTACTTTACAAATCCGAACCCAACTCATCCTTAAAAGCAGTTCTGGCAAAAGCTCTTGGTGTTTTAGCTGTTGTCGACAAACATAGAGAAATATACTTTATCGAAAATGTTAAGTTCCACCTTGATAGGGTCAAAGGTCTGGGCTCGTTCGTGGAAATAGAAGCCATTGATTTTTCAGGTAAGATTGGATTGGTAAAACTTAACAAGCAGTGCGAATACTATCTGAAGGCTTTAAAGATTCCGCAACAAGATTTATTACCAAACTCATATAGTGACCTGATTCTTGTTAGCTAGTCAGTGATTAATTTTAATTAATTTTGTTCTAACTTCAGCAACTACGCTACTCGGTACTAAACAATACTAGAACCTCAATAATGTTTAGCCTCAATCCTCGGCTCACGGCATCATCCTTTGACAAATCTGATAAAATATGCTAAACATAGATATAATGCAAGAGCTCAATAGGCATAATCAGGAGCAGGTACCAGATTGCCAAGCGTCTTTAGACGCTATTATTAGCCGTCCTCTTATGCCGGAATTTATAGATAGTTATGCTGAAGATGCCCTAGATGATCTTATTGAGCTTGTTCAGGATTGTATCCAAGGCTATCAAAATCAGACATCAACAATCCACGATAGTACCAGAGCTACTGAAGAGGCGGCCTTCTCGTATTACGGACTAGGAGATATTGAAGCAATTCTTGACCATATTAGTAACAAAGCTGATGAGATTAAACAACTTGATACTATAATTGCGGCTCGAACACAGGTTGTTGATCGAGTTGTTGTGCCTCCTGACCCTTTTGAAATAGTTCCTAGTAATGGACAAGGTGCTGAATTTGAACGTCCAAAACCCATACCAAAATTGAAGACTCTTTTATTTATTCTAAGCAATGAGTTTGAAATTGATGTTAACGACCCAGGGCAGCTATCACTGACTTCCGGTTCAATCAGCGAGTCTATGATGCGAAGAACTAGTTATACTATCGTTGAATCGACTGAACTATCACGTACAGTGTTCATTTGTGATGAGACTGATAATGCGACATACGTTTTTGCAGACGATGTTATGAGGGAAAATGACATTACCGCCGATAATCTGATGGGCCTAACCAAAACGGACATAAATAACTTGCTCGCCGAAAATCCGTCGTTGGGTAAAAGAGTGCTCTTCAGGGAGCACTTTATTGACAACTTGATTGATGCAATTAAAGATCCGGCACAAGATGTCGTACGCTCTGACGATTCGAGAGAAGAGAGGAAGTATCTGTGCCCACCAGCAACGGAGGGCATAGTATCAAATAAGCAATTCGCTAAAGGATTGAGGCTCGCAGACGCGACGATTAGAATGGCGGTAGCAGAACTTGGTAAGTCATTGGGGCCGGTAAATAGCTACCGGTTTAAAGGCGCTCGGGGGATAGGCTATTCTCCCGAACAACAAGCGATGATTAAACAGCGCCTGGAGGCTACAGGAGTAATTAACAATTTGCCGCCTGAAGACTATCTTACAAAAGAGGGGATTGCAGGGACACTCGGCATTGATCCCGGGAGTGTCCGCAGAGCTATTTCGTCACTAGGCGATAGCTTAGGAATAGTAGGAGTATTCAAGTTTGGGGCGAATAGCAATCATCATAAACTTCGGGGCTACTCTCCCGAACAACAGGCAATGATACACACGCAACTCGAAGCAAATGGCATGTTTTTGGAGGAACCCCCAGAAGGGTTCCTGGCGATTATTGACATTGCTGACAATATGAGCATTGCTGACCAAGGAGTCAAAGAAACTATAGAGGAACTCGGCAATGCTTTAGGCACCGCTAAACGATATAAATCCGGGTCTGTAGTAACTATCTATTACTCTCCCGAACAACAGGCAATGATACACGCACGCCTCGAAGCAAAGGGAACATTGACCGATAAGGCTCCTGAGGGGTACTTATCTACTAGAGGTCTGGCTAGATCATTTAAGGTAGATTATGATGCCGTCGTGAGAGCCATTGGAGAACTGGGAGAAGAACTGGGAGAAACCCCTATATATAAGTTTGGACCGATAGCAGTAGGCTACTCTCCCGAACAACAGGCAATGATACACACGCAACTCGAAGCAAAAGGAATGTTTATCGATAAGGCCCCTGAAGGATATCATTCTCGCAGTAGTTTAGCTCGGGAATTAGATATTAGTCGTGGTAGGGTTAATGGGGCCATAAAAGCACTGGCTAATAACCTCGGCGAAACCCATATTTATATGATTGGGTCAAGACTGGTAACGGGTTACTCTCCCGAACAACAAGAAATGATAAGACAATATTGCACAGCAAGAAAAAAATCACGTTAAGATTCAGATTCTTGTATCTCATAGCGCCTAATAACGCTACCCTCATGACGGACAGAGGTAATTATAGCGACCACGCCACCAATTAATGGAATTGTGCCAGTGCTCTGGCTGCCTTCTTCTTGTCCTACTGCCTGTTCTGCGGAAATACTGTTGATGGCTAGTCTTATTACATTACGCCTACGCTGACTTTCATCGATTTTAGCAAATGCGGCACTTGAAAAGACAAACATCTCAGCTTCCTCTACCTGCTCAGCAGTAGGTACATCGGGTGGGGCAAAGGCATAATCGCCGACAGCTTCATGTCCTTCTGGGGGCCATTGGCTAAACTCAGTCATACTTAGATTAAACAATTTCAGAGAATTATCTGCAAGGAATAGCACTTTAAAGTTCTAGCGTACCATTCGCCCTAATAAAAGCTACAGGTGTAAAATCCGTGGTATAGGCAGTAAGATCAGGTTTTCTAGAACCGCCAAAAGCATGAAAGCTCCAGAGTTTTAGGGTTTTAAGGAGTAATTGGGCAGTTCCAGACCTAGGAGGTGTCGGCTAAAAAACAGGCCCTTGAAACAAAATAAGGACTTCTGTCAAGCCCTTGCTACCTCTGTTATGGCTTTTGGCCTTTCCAAAAAGTTCCACAATCTGTATGGCGGAAGGGATGGGATTCGAACCCATGATGGGGTTTCCCCCATACCGCCTTTCCAAGGCGGCGCACTAGACCAGCTATGCGACCCTTCCGTAACCAACATTGTAACAAAATAATTGCCCTA
>Ga0182027_10010346_pt1 | contig 13290 bp, 8 predicted proteins | sample 712E1DmetaG_FD_121300 | JGI IMG/M metagenome (GOLD analysis project Ga0182027, IMG submission 121300) | Permafrost microbial communities from Stordalen Mire, Sweden - 712E1D metaG (Illumina Assembly) | ecosystem: Environmental > Terrestrial > Soil > Wetlands > Permafrost | place: Sweden...
AATGCATAATGTGCTGGTAACCGGCGGAGCCGGGTTTATTGGGTCGAATTTTGTGCGCTATCTCTTGCGGGCAGAGCCGCAGGTACGGGTAACCAATCTGGATGCCCTGACCTACTCAGGCAGCCTGGAGAACCTGGAGAACCTTCCCAACCCAGATCATTATACCTTCGTAAAAGGTGATATTTGCGATGCGAAACTGGCAGAGCGCCTGTTGCGTGAACATGCAATTGATACCATCATCCATTTTGCTGCCGAAACACACGTCGACCGTTCCATCCTGGAACCGGAACAATTCATCAAGACCAATATTGTAGGCACCTTCACGCTGTTGGAAGCAGCCCGCCAGGTCTGGTTGCATGATCCAACAACCGCCAAAGAGCAGGTCCGCTTTCACCATATATCAACGGATGAAGTCTATGGATCTCTGGCGCCAGGCGATCCGGCCTGGACGGAAGAATCGCCATATGCCCCCAATTCTCCCTATGCTGCCTCGAAAGCGGCCAGCGATCATCTCGTTCGCTCGTATGGGCATACCTATGGCTTGCCTTACACGCTGACCAACTGTAGCAATAATTATGGTCCCCACCAGTTCCCGGAAAAATTGATCCCCCTGGTGATCCTGAACGCCCTGGATGGGAAACCGCTGCCGGTGTATGGCGATGGCCAACAGGTGCGGGACTGGCTGCACGTCGAAGATCATTGTGATGCCATTGGGCTGGTCCTGAAGCAGGGCCGGACTAGTAGCAGTTATAATATCGGTGGCGGGAACCAGCCGGCCAACCTCAGCATAGTGGAAACAATCTGCGACATCCTGGATGACCCTACGACTCTGTTCAGCGCGGGCCTGCAACCAGATCCAACAAATAAGCCGCACAGGCAATTGATCCATTTTGTCAAAGACCGGCCCGGGCACGACCGCCGTTATGCAATGGATATTCAAAAGATCAGGCGGGAACTGGGCTGGCAGCCACGGCACAGCATGGAACAGGGACTGCGCGAAACCGTTATATGGTATTTGGCCCATCCTGAGTGGGTGTCTGCGATCCGGCAAGGCAACGGGTATACAGATTGGTTGGACAAGAACTATATGCGCCGATAAAAGTGGAGGATTTTCTGATGAAAGGGATCATTCTAGCCGGAGGCAAAGGGACACGCCTCAACCCATTGACACTCGCCATAAGCAAGCAGTTGTTGCCAGTGTATGATAAGCCGATGATCTATTATCCGCTTTCGATGTTGATGCTGGCAGGGATACATGATATATTGATCATCAGCACCCCGGATGACCTGCCGGCCTTCCGGCGGCTACTTGGGGATGGTTTGCAGTGGGGGCTGCATTTCGATTATGCCGAACAGGCCGAGCCACGCGGCCTGGCGGATGCTTTTCTGGTTGGTCGCGAGTTCATTGCCGGGAGCACGTTCGGCTGGATCTTGGGGGATAATCTCTTTTTTGGCAGTGGGCTGGCGGATCAATTGCGAGCGGCGGCAACACTGAAAAGTGGCGCGCAAGTTTTTGCTTATCCGGTGCGCGATCCCCAGCGCTACGGTGTAGTGGAATTTAATCCAGACGGGCGCGCCATTAGCCTGGAAGAGAAACCACAACAGCCCCGTTCGAATTTTGCTGTGCCCGGCCTTTACTTTTATGATGAACGCGTTGTCCAGCTCACTGAAGCGCTCAAACCATCCCAACGCGGCGAATTGGAGATCACGGATCTGAACCGGCTGTATCTGGAAAGGGGCGAATTGCGCGTCACTCCGCTCGGGCGGGGAATTGCCTGGCTGGATGCCGGGACACATGAATCGCTCCTGCAGGCGGCCAATTTTGTCCAGGCCGTGGAAGAACGCCAGGGCTTGATGATCGCCTGCCCGGAAGAAATTGCATTCGAAATGGGCTATATCGACCGCGACCAGGTGCACGGTCTGGCGGTCAGAATGAAAAACAACAGCTATGGGGCTTACCTATTAAATCTTGTGGAGTAAATTGGATGGCCCCCATTCTCCTGATCGGAAAAAATGGACAATTGGGTTGGGATCTAAACCGCACCCTGGCCACACTCGGTGAACTGTGCGCGGTTGACTATCCGGAAATTGACCTGGAACGCCCCGAAAAAGTGCGTGACCTGATCTCCCAGATACGTCCCCAGGTGATTATAAATGCAGCCGCCTATACTGCTGTGGACCAGGCCGAAACCGAGCAGGCGCGCGCCTGGAAGATCAATGCCCTCGCTCCCGGGGTACTGGCCGAAGAAGCATGTCATTTGAACGCAGTCCTTATTCATTATTCAACGGACTATGTTTTTGATGGAAAAAAGGGCGCCCCTTATGTTGAGGAGGATGCATCCAATCCGCTCAACTTCTATGGACGCAGCAAGCTGGAAGGTGAACGCCTGGTGCAGGCAGCCGGCGGAACATTCCTAATCCTGCGCACCAGTTGGGTCTACAGCCTGCGACAACAAGGCGGGTTTGTCAACAAGGTGCTCCGATGGTCGCGCCAACAGGAGACTCTGCGTATGGTCAGTGACCAGATCGCCAATCCAACCTGGTGCCGGATGCTAGCCGAAGTAACTGCCCAACTTCTGACACGTGGAATTGAGCAAATTTGTGAACATTCGGGTCTGTACCATTTGGCCGGCAGCGGTTATGCCAGTCGGTATGATTGGGCGAAGTTGATCCTGGAGCTTGATCCAAAGAAAAGCGAACAGAAGGTCAAAGAGATACTGCCGGCCCTGACCTCCGATTTCCCAACCCCTGCTCAGCGCCCGCTCTTTTCGGCGCTGGATTGCAGGCATTTCCAGGATACTTTCGGTTTGCAATTGCCGGATTGGATGAGAGCACTTAAATATGCCATGGAAGGTATTTCTAACCCAAATAATCTGAATCAATTGGTTATTACACGAGAAGGTGGCATATAGATTTATGATAATAAAGGATGATGTTATGAGCGATCCAATTTTTAATCCTTTGAAATTTCCCCTCATTTTTTCATTTCCAGATAGATTGGTCGATCCTGGGTCGTGGGCTGGTCATATACCATTTGCCATGTATCTAATAAGCGTATTACGCCCTAGAATGTTTGTCGAGTTAGGGACTCATACTGGAAATTCCTATTGCGCATTCTGCCAGGCTGTAAAGTACTTAAATATTGATACCAAGTGTTATGCGGTGGATACCTGGGAAGGAGATATTCATGCCGGTTTTTACGGCGCGGAGGTCCTGGCAGATTTACGCGCATATCATGACCCACTTTATAGTGAATTTTCGAGTCTTATACGAAGCACTTTTGATGATGCGGTTGAGTATTTCTCCGACGGCTCTATAGATCTCCTGCATATAGATGGTTTGCATACCTATGATGCGGTTAAGCATGACTTCGAAACTTGGATTCCCAAAATAAGCGTGCAAGGTGTGGTACTTTTTCATGATATTAATGTTAGAGAGCTTGATTTTGGTGTCTGGAAATTTTGGGAGGAAATATCTGCAAAGTACCCATCTTTTTCTTTTACCCACGGGCATGGGTTAGGTGTGTTGGCGGTTGGCAAAGAATACCCAAAGACTCTGGATGCATTGCTGGGGATGCAAGAGAAGGAAAGAATAATATTCCGCGAATTTTTTTACCAATTAGGAAGTCGCTTTAATGCACATCTTGAGAACAAGCAAGCAGTGCAAGCGCTGACGGCCCGGGTCACTGCGAAAGAGCAGTCTGTGCAGGCGCTAACTGTCCAAGTGGCACAGCAGGAGCAGTCACTGCAGACGCTTTCAGCCCAGGTGGCACAGCAGGAACAAATGGTACTTGCGTTGACGGCCCAATTGGCTGAGAATAAGCAGGTTTCGCAGACATATTTGGAGCAGGTGGCAGAAAAAGGAAACCGCATTAATAGTCTTGAAATTTTAATCGATTCCCTTTACCATTCCAAGTCATGGAAAATTACTCGGCCGGTACGAGTAACATTGAAAGCGGTTCGTTCTCTTATGAGGCGAACTGGATCGCTGATTTACCATACGCTTCCGGCCTCGCCTGACAAGAAACAGCGGCTTAAAGAGTCAATTTTTCGCCGCTTCGGATTTTTGGCCGGGCCAAATCCCGAAATAGCGCCTCCCCAAATAGCTCTCCAATCTAATAACATTGCTCAGTTGGAAGCCATACCAAGTCAAAATCCAAGTTTTGAAAGTAAAGAAGAACCATTATTTCCACTCGTGAGAATAGTGGATAGAAAAAAAATCAGCGTTATCATCACCTCATATAACCATGAGCGCTATATAAAACAATGCGTGGAAAGCATTTTGGAACAGAAAGGAAATTTCAATTTAGAGATCATCTTGGGAGACGACTGTTCAACGGACAAGACGCCCGAAATCCTAGAGCAGTATTCTGAAATGTATCCGAACACATTCAAACGAATGCCCAACAAAGACAATATAGGGATCACAAAAAACCTAAAAAGATGCCTGGACGCCTGTACAGGGGAGTATATCGCCATTTGTGAAGGTGATGATTACTGGACTGATGCTTATAAATTACAGAAGCAAAAGGATCTTCTGGAACTTCATAGAGATTATTCGATGTGCTTCTCTGCGTTAATGGTTTATTTTGAAACTACCAATACATTTATTCTTAATGTTCTTCCAGGCCAGGATTTCATCACCACTGAAGATCTGATTGGAAGAAATTACATTGCTAATTTCTCGTGCTGTATGTATCGAACAAGTATCGTTAAGAGACTCCCAATCGGGATATTCGATTTGTATACAGCAGATTGGATGTTTAATATAGCCTGTAGCCAACTTGGGAAAATAGGGTTCACTCGAGACCCCTTATCAGTATATAGAATACACGCTAAGGGAGCCTGGTCTGGTTTGTCAGCTTTGGATAGCGCACGTGAAACATGTCATCTCATTGATGTCTATAATCGATTTCTTGACTATAAGTATGATGCTCTTTTCAAGGAACATAGAGCTAAGTTTGAAGAGCAAATCCTCTCCCTAATGGAAAATCCTGAACCATAAGCAGTAATAGATTTGAATGTACCAGCCGGCCAAGTGCATGAGATAAATAAGAAAGTGAAGAATCAAAATGATTACTAGGACACCAGATAACATTGCATTATTAGAGGACCTTAAACGAATTCAAAATTTGATTCCTGTTGATTTGGGTGGATGCTGTACTCTATCAAATTCCTTCTTGATGTCCCACCTTATCCTGGAGTATAACTTAAAAAACTATCTGGAAATTGGCGTTTATCGAGGCAGGAGTTTCTTTGCTGCAGCATATGCAGTCAAAATCCTCGGCGGTATGGCGTATGGGATTGATCCCTATGATTATGAGAGTATCGAAAAACAAGATCTTGAGTATAGTTTTCATCCGGATGTAAATGCTTTCCTAGCTTCAGTAAATCTTAGTCAGATATATGATGATGTACTTAAGTTGCGCGATGAATTAGCACTTTCTGACAACTCTAAGATTATAAGAGAAAAATCAAACATCGCTGCCAATCTTTTTCGAAGGAACAAGATAGCTATTGATATGCTGCATATTAATAGCTATCACAATCCAAAACAAGTATCGGAGGATATCGACCTTTATCTGCCATTCGTCCGGATTGGAGGATTTGTTGTGATGGACGATTTAAACTGGGATTTGGATAAACCAGCTGTCAACCGATTAAAGCGTAAATTTGATAGGGTATTTAACATCGGGCGATTTACAATCTTTTCCAACAATAAAACACAAGGAGAGATGGCCAAACTTCAAAAATCCAGGTTTAGTATATTGCACGGTATGATTGAAAACCTTGAACAAAATACTACACCTTCGGTACTGAATCCGGAAAGTACTGATTTGCCCGTAGTTAGCGTGGTTGTGATCACATTTAATCAGGAAAAATATATCGCCGAATGCCTGGAAGGAATCTTTGCCCAGAAGGGAGATTTTAAGATTGATTTAGTTATTGGGGATGATTGTTCTACTGATAAAACATTGAAGATCATCAGGAAATATGTAGATTCTCTTCGAAATAATAGGTGTGAAGAAAAAATTCTTCCTGCAGATAAAAATATTGGGATGACGAAAAATTTTCAGCGTTGTTTAGCCGTCTGCACTGGATCGTATATAGCGGTTTGCGAAGGTGACGACTACTGGATTGATTGCAATAAATTACAGAAACAGATGAATTTTTTAAAGACCCACCCGGAATCCGCTTTGTGTTTTAATGACTGTTACATATATTACCAGGAAAAGGGGGAACTTACCAAGCTTGATGTACAGCAGCGATTGGAATCGGATGTAGGTACCACCAGAGAAATAATTTTGACCTATTATATGGGGAATTTATCTTGCTGTATGTATAATGCCCGCTTTATGAGAAAGATCCCTGACAACCTGTTTGATTTATACATCGGTGATTGGATGTTCAACATCTACTACTCGCAATTTGGAGATATCGGGCATGTTAAGGAGATTATGTCGGTTTACCGAAAACACGCTGCAGGTGTTTGGTCAGGCGGAGATCCAAAAGAACAGGACCTTCATTTATGGGAAAAGATTGAAGAATATAATCGGTTTCTTTCCTATAATTTTGACCACGAATTTTCCATTGTTCAAAAAAGAATCGAGATGGCCTATACGGATATGTTTTATAAGGAGCCTGTTGATCTTGCGATCATTGATAACGCTATTTCACACGCACATTCTGCTTTTCGTATGCAGGAATTCATATATTATTTAGAAGAATTTAATGATTTAAGGATCTTCTTTTCATCCGGAGCATTAGGCTTGTTTGACGGTGAGAAGACGGTGGATGAACTTATCGCCGACTTTAAGAGGAAATCTCCTGAATATTCCGGGATGATCAAAAGACTTGAATCGGATACCATCATCAACGCCAGGGTGTTATATATGGATTTCCTTGATAACGCATATTCGAATATCGAGAGAATCGAACAATTAGGAATACCTTTTGTTTTCACGCTCTACCCCGGAGGCGGATTCGGCCTCCATATTGCAGAATCGGATAGGATGCTGAAAAGAGTCATATCCTCCCCTTGCTTTAGAAAAGTAATCGCGACACAGAAGGTGACTTATGATTATCTGCTTACTAAGCATTTTTGCAGACCAGACCAAATAAAGTTCATTTTTGGTGTTGTCACCCCTTTGAAACAAATCGAAACTGAATATACAGGAAAAAAACATTATGGGATTGATAAAAACAATTTGGATATTTGTTTTGTCACTGATGATAATATTAAAAAAGGGATTGACCAAGGCTATGATATATTTATTGACGTTGCTCATCAACTGTGCCAACACCACGATAATATTAATTTCCATGTGGTCGGTGGAATTGATGCGCATGAGATTGACGTTTCTGATTTGAAAGGGAAAATCACTTTCTACGGCAAAAGGGGTATGGAATGGTTTAATGGTTTTTACAAGGACAAAGATATCATCCTCTCCCTGAATATTCCCAGAACAATGTATCCGGGATCATTTGATGGTTTCCCAACCGGGAGTTGTGTTGACGCCGGTTTACGAAAAACTGCAATTTTTTGCACGGATGAAATTGGCTTGAACGCGAAAGCCCTCTCTTCAAGAAATGAATTTGTCGAAGGCGAGGAAATTGTGATCCTTCCTCGGGATGCGGGCAAGATTACGAGCATGATCGAACGCTACTACAATAATACACAGAAGCTAAAAGCAATAGCTGAAAATGGGAGCCTTAGAATCAAGCGACTTTATGGGTTCGAGGCGCAGATCTTGCCTAGAATCACTTTGCTAAAGAAAGAAATTGAACTATCTGGCAGTAGTAAAGGGGTGATCATCAAGACGATAAACGGCGTAGCTAGTATTAACAGTCAAAACGTCTATTCAATCAGGTCGGTAGCTAAATTGTTCATTCAGGTTGTGGGGAGTAAGCCAGCTTCGGCCATGAGTGACACCGGAAAGAAATTTGGAATGATATTCCGTCGAGTCCGTCACCTTTTTGCACCTTCAGGGAGCCGCCGTGCTCGCATTTTGCGCCGTATGTATAAAAATTCTTCACAGCGCTTCATGAAACTTATCAAGCAAAGAAGCACCAAGCGCGATCTTGCATTAATTCGTTCATCTGACCTTTTCGATGAAGCTTGGTATCTGGCAAATAACCCCGATGTCGCTCAAGTAAAAATAGATCCCGCAGATCACTATTTGGATTATGGCGGTTTTGAAGGGCGTGATCCAGGCCCTAATTTTTCCAGCCAGGGCTACTTGGAAACATATGAAGATGTGAAAAAGTCCGGGATAAACCAATTCATTCATTATATTAAATATGGGAGAAAAGAGGGACGTGTTTGCAAATCACCCCAACAAGACAATATTAACGACACCTTCTTCAGATGCCCGGTTTGCCAGGAAAAAGTTGAAGCATTTACGCCGCTTAATTCGTATTATGAAGAAAACTGGGAAAAATATGGATTTTTATATAATTCTGATGATTTTGAGACTTTAAATTCGAGTCGATATTTTTGTCCAAAATGCGGAGCTTCTGACAGAGACCGGCTATATGCGCTTTATTTGGCGAGAATGATTGATCAAGATCTGACTGGAAACCCGATAAAGATAATTGATATTGCACCTTCTTACCCCTTAAAGATGTTTTTGCTCAAATACCCAAACATTAAATATCAAAGTGCTGATAAGTATATGAAAGATGTTGATCTTGTTGTTGATATCACAAATATGAATTCGATACCTCAGGAATCGTACGATGTTTTTATTTGTTCTCATGTCCTTGAGCATGTTTCGGATGACCAAAAGGCCCTATTTGAACTATTTCGTATTCTAAAACCAGGCGGTAGCGGTATTTTAATGGTACCTATTAATGTTAGAATTGATGAAATTAGGGAAGATCCGACCATTACTGATATAGGAGAACGATGGCGGAGATTCGGTCAGGATGATCATATTCGACTATATTCTAAAAAAGGGTTTATTGAACGAGTCGAAGAAACAGGGTTTACCATAGATCAATATGGCGTTGATTATTTTGGTGAAGATGCATTTTTTCTTTATGGCATTTCACCAAAAAGTATACTTTATATTGTGAAGAAGAAAAGATGAATGCCACCAGGATCAATAAAGACCAAACCGTTAAGGATAAAATCGTGATATGGGGCGCGTCTGGGCACGCGATGGTTGTTGCAGATATCATTCGCTTGAGAGGCGAATATCAAATTATTGGGTTTCTAGATAATATTAATCCACAGCGACACCATACCGATTTTTGTGGAGCTCAGATTTTAGGAGGCGAGGAACAGTTAGATCAAATTCGAGAGGAGGGTATAATTCACATGATTTTAGGATTTGGTAATTGTGATGCCCGACTAAAACTGGCAGAACTCCTCAAAATAAAAGGCTTCCAGTTAGTTCCTGCTATACATCCCAGTTCGATAATAGCTTCAGATGTAATCATTAAACCAGGCACTGTGATCGCAGCCGGTGCTGTGATTAACTCTGGCAGTTTAATCGGCGAAAACGTGATCATTAATACTTCATCAAGTGTGGATCATGAATGTGTTGTTGGGGATGGAGTACATATCTGTCCTGGTGTTCATCTAGGTGGTAATGTTTCCGTAGGACGGGCTACATGGGTAGGAATAGGTACATGCGTTGTTGACCATTTATCTATTGGGAGTACGTCTTTGATAGGTGCAGGTTCAGTTGTGGTCAAAGATATCCCTGACAATGTAGTAGCATATGGAAATCCAGCAAGAGTAAAAAGGAATGTAATAAAATGAAACCATTTAAAAATCCAATCTATGTTACTCGTCCGATGTTGGCCAATTTAGATGAAGTAAACCAGGAGCTCCATGAAATCTGGGAGTCGCAGTGGCTCACCAATGGAGGTCCAAAGCACCAACGGTTAGAAGAAGAACTTAAGAAGACTCTTAAAGTATCTGGACTTTCGTTATTTAATAACGGCACCATTGCATTGATCGTGGCAATCCAATGTTAAGGGCTTTCGGGCGTAGTAATCACGACGCCATTTACCTTTTCTGCCACGCCTCATGTTCTTCCATGGAATGGTATAACCCCTGTTTTTTGTGATATTGATGAAAAAACTCTAACCATTGATGCCGAGAAACTTGAAAAGATGATCACCCCTAAAACGACAGGGATTTTAGCAGTTCATGTCTATGGAATGCCATGCAATGCCTATAAAATTCAAGAGATTGCAAATCGATATGGCTTAAAAGTAATCTATGATGCCGCCCATGCTTTTGGAACAGAAATTAATGGCATCGGTATTGGTTCCTTCGGTGATATCTCAATGTTCAGTTTCCATACTACCAAACTGTTTAACACTTTAGAAGGCGGGGCACGTACTTTCAACGAACCGGATTTGAAGCCAAGGATTGATCTATTAAAGAACTTCGGGATCAAAAACGAGGATGAAGTGATTTTACCTGGCATTAATGGCAAGATGAACGAGGTACAAGCGGCAATTGGTTTAATAAACTTAAGACATTTTGATGAGGAATGGGCAAAGAGACAAAAAATTATTGAGATGTATAAAAATAATTTGTCTAATATTCCGGGACTCAAGGTTTTTAAAATACCTTCGGTTTCAAAAAATAGCTATCCATACTTCATGGTTCGGATCAGTAATGAGTTTGGGATGTCCAGAGATGAAGTCCATGCCGAATTGAAAAAATATAATGTGATCACGCGAAAATATTTTAATCCCCTGTGCAGTGATTATGATTGTTATAAGGGGCTTCCGTCGGCCAATCCTGAAAATCTACCTGTGGCCCACAAAGTGGTTAAGGAAGTACTCTGTCTACCGCTATATGGAAACCTGGAATTAGAAGATGTAAAAATAATTTCCCAAATAATTAGAGGGTTGAAAAAATAATGCCAACTGTTAGTGTGATCATCCCTTCATACAACCATGAACGTTTTATCCGTGAATGTATTCAGAGTGCCTTGGACCAAACCTACCAGGATTTTGAGATAATTATTACAGATGATGGTTCTACAGATCATTCTGTAAAGGTTATTAAAAGTTTTAACGACTCACGTATAAAATTATTCAAGTTTCAAAAGAACCAGGGAGCCTGTGTCGCCGCCAACAATTGCATCCTCCATTCAAAAGGTAAATATATCGCGATGCTTAGTTCAGACGATGTATGGTATTCTCAAAAATTGTCAGTACAAGTTAAGTATCTAAATGAGCATCCAGAGGTTGCAGCTGTTTTCGGAAAAGTTGAATGGATCGATGAATCTGGTAATCTGATTACAGATGGTAAATTCCCATACAGAGATACTTTTAATGTTACGAACAGAACAAGGTTTGAGTGGTTGAGGTATTTCTTTGAGCAGGGTAATTGCCTCTGTCATCCTTGTAGCCTGGTCCGCAGAGAATGTTATTCAGAAGTAGGAATGTTAAATCCGGCTCTTGCAGGCTTGCCTGATTTTGATCTATGGATACGAATATGCCTTAAATATGAGATTAAAGTTTTAGATCAGAAACTGATCCGTTTTAGAAGAATAGCTGAGGGTATTAATGCAAGCGGCGACAATATAAAAAATCGTATCAGAAACAGGTATGAACATAGGCAGATCTTAAACCATTATCTCAAGATCAAGGAACCAGATGAACTTTTACTGATATTTCCTTATGCAGTTCGTTATGGAAAGGCTGAAGCAGATTTAATCCATTATTTTTTAGGTCGAATTGCCATAGATAGCGGTTGGGATTTAAAAATGCTTTGGGGATTGGATGTTATATACAACGTCATCCAGGATGAAAGATTATCTAAAATATTGAATGAAAAATATAAATTTTCATATCTAGACTTTATAAACCTTGTAAGTGAGTGCGATATTCATAGAATTTCTCTTCTTGCACAAGCAACGGAATGGGAGCAGCAGCCAAGCACGCCGGCTGGGCAATATCACAAAATCACTTCAAGTAAGGCCTGGCGTACGGCGCGGATACACCTGCTACCGCCAGGGAGTTTGCGACTGCGCCTGGCCAGGAAAATGCGCCCAATCCTGCTATTTCCTTTCAGTCTTTGGCAGAAACAGCTAAGGAACCAGGAGGCAAGGTTGGTCCGCACCTCTGGGTTGTTCGACTCGGATTGGTATCTGGCTCATAACCCGGATGTTGCTCAAGCTGGCGTGAATCCCTTGATTCACTACATACAGCATGGTGGCTTTGAAGGCCGCGACCCGAGTTCATCATTTTCCAGTGCCTGGTATTTGGAAGCATATGAAGACGTTAAAATAGCCAGCATTAACCCGCTTGTTCATTTTCTGAAATTCGGTAGATTAGAAAAACGAAAACCATTACCAACCAAAGAGATAAAACAATTTCTTACAGATGATGTAGAAACAAGGTAGGACTCACGGGTACTTTCTCTTAGCAGCAATTCTCAATATGAATAAGACGGGAGTTATCTGAATTAGGCAGGTGCCGGGAGTATTGGTTCCAACGAAAGGGAGTTCCTATGCAAAGGGGAGGAGATATGCTACCCTCCGATGCATATGCATGAGAACTTACGAGCAACGAAGCTGATAGCAGATCTGGAGGGGGAACTGGAAAAGGTTCCGGAACACCGGGATGGGAAAAATCTCCGCTACGAGTTGGTGGATGCGGGGATGGCAGCCTTTGCGATGTTCTTTGTGCAAAGCCCGTCGTTTCTAGCGGCCCAGCGGGAGATGAAAGGGCGGAAATGGCGCAGCAATGCGGAGAAGCTGTTCGGGCTGAGGGAGATCCCGAGCGACAATCAAATCCGGAACCTGCTGGGCCCGCTTGAACCGAGCTGGGTGGGAGGGGAGTATTGGCAGCTGTTTGGGGCATTGAAAAAGGGGAAGTTCCTGGACAAGTTTCGCTCCTATGAAGGCCGGCTGTTGGTGTTGCTGGATGGGACAGAGTATTTCTCGTCGAAGAAGATACACTGTGAGAATTGCAGCCAGCGCGAATTGCAGGATGGGAAACTGAACTATTATCACAGTGTGCTGACGCCAGTGGTGGCACAGCCGGGGAACGAGCATGTGATCGCATTGGAGCCGGAATTCATTATTCCCCAGGATGGGCAGGAGAAACAGGATTGCGAGATCCAGGCGGGGAAGCGCTGGATCGAGAAGCATGGGGAATATCTGGCCACATTGGGTGTGACGATCCTGGGGGATGATCTGTACAGTCGTCAGCCGTATTGCCAGGCTCTGAAGGACAAGCACTTGCACTATATTCTGGTCTGCAAGCGAGAATCGCACGAGTATTTGTATGAAAGCGTGGACTACCTGGCTGCCCA
>Ga0182027_10010347_pt1 | contig 13290 bp, 10 predicted proteins | sample 712E1DmetaG_FD_121300 | JGI IMG/M metagenome (GOLD analysis project Ga0182027, IMG submission 121300) | Permafrost microbial communities from Stordalen Mire, Sweden - 712E1D metaG (Illumina Assembly) | ecosystem: Environmental > Terrestrial > Soil > Wetlands > Permafrost | place: Sweden...
AAATGATACCCATTTTGCGCCCACAATGAATTGGCTATCAATAAATTTATAAAATTATTGTTTTTCTCAATCTTTTCTAATAATAATTGATAGTCATCACAAAGTGATTCCTGGTCTGAATTAAAATGAAATGTTTTGCAAATTTGAATTTTGGTTTCATTGCGCGCTCCTGCATAGGTCATTGCAAGGGCTGAAGAAATGCTGAAAGGTGAAAAGAACAGATTATCACCAGGTTTCTTTTCCTTTAATTTCAATAATAGATCGTATGCGAATTCGTTATTGCCTGTAACCGAAAGATTTTCGACCTGACTGTAATTATAATTGGAAGGAATTATAAGAATTAATAACCAGATTATGTGTTTCATATCTTCTATAATAAAATATATTAAAAACACAAATTGTAATGAAAACGAAACCTAATTTTTAATAAATTTCAGTGTATAACTTTTTTCCCCATTTATTTCATTAATAAACACTAAGTATAAACCAGGATTGTATTTCGCTACATTAATCAAAAATAATTTATCATTCATTGAAAAATTAGATACTAAAACGCCGATCGAATTAAAAATTGAAACAGTTTTTGAACCTACTACGCCCGATTTCAGATTAATAAAATCACTTGCCGGATTAGGATATACGCTGTAATCAGCTGATTTCTCAATAGAAGTCACAGAATTCGGATTTATTATATCGCCTTCCAGCGTAATATTATCAAACCTGTTATTTCCTTTTGCACCCGTGTTATTTCCTGAAAATAATATCCGGAAAACAAATTTGTTGTTATCATTAATTGTTGAAATTGAATGTAAATCAATAGTAGCAACGTTCCAAACTGTGTCAGGTATTATAAAACCCGAAGCTATGCCAGTCGTTATAAAAGTTTTTCCGCTATCAATGCTATATGAATAATCCTGTTCGTGCATACCGCTTTTAAAGCTTGACGACTTGGTTGCAAATTTAATAACAATATTTTTATAATTACCAGTCGGCACATACCATAAAAACTGCATGTTATCGCTTGGGTTTCGAAGCCTGATCCCATTATTAATTGTACCACAACATCCCCCAAAACCGGTCTGCACATTTTTTGTACTTCCAGTTACATTATCGACATAACCTGTATCTGATGAATTTGCATTTATAGACCGGTAAACGACAAATGCTTTAGCAGCATTTGCCGCATAATCAGCATAAAAAGGATTGGGGCCATAAAAAAGTCCTCCGCTTCCATCGGCAGGCAGGGTATTATTAAAATGCCAGTAATAGATCAAATTTGGTTGAGCATTATTATTTATAATTACAGAAAATAATCCTAAAATTATTATTACGAAACTTCTAACTTTCATAAAAAATATTTTCTATTTTAATATATTTTTAAATTTAAAAATCTGCCTTTTTCTCTTTCTTAGCTTTTTTATCTTTCTTTATTTTTTGTGCCTGGTCCGTTGTTCCCTTGAAATTTCTTAAATTATACGTAAAAGTAAGCATAAAGTACCTGTGAAGTACATTTGTTTTTGTATCCTGGATATATTGCGGTGTAACACTATGGGAAATATTGATATTCTTGTTTAGCAGGTCAAAAACGCTGATTTTCAGCTCTCCATTTTCGTTAAATAACCTTTTTCCAAGGTATGCATTCCACAAAATATAATCCTGGTTATAAAAGAGAAAACCTTTGTCCAACTGCCCCTGTATTTCATTCTGTAATACAATTCCTTTCCAGGTAATCCAGGTAATTTTTGTCCCGCCATTCTGATAAATATATCTTGGATTTATACTGCTTTTTGTAGTAACTATCGAATTCCGGATTATACTATAACTATAACTATATGATACAGTAAAATCGATATTTTCGCTTATATAACTACTTAACATCAAGCCTTCGTTTGCGCTATATAAATTGCTCCAGTTCAATACCTGGTTTATAACGCCTGGTGTTTGTGAAAAATTTAATCCGGTAGTCATATTAAGTTTGCACATTATTATTTTAATAGGAAAACAAAAATTATAATAAGCACGAAGGTTCGTGAAATGATCGAAATTTTCAGGACGCGTCAATTGCATATTTTTAGACAATAGCACATTTGCATCATTTATAAAAGTATCTTTTGAAGCTACAATAATTTGATTTCCAACATAATGCCTTGTGTATAAACCGTTAAGTACCAATGTCGAACTTACAGAGGTTTCAGGATTGGCAAATGAATAATTACACATAAAGGTATGTGTATATTCCTGCATTAAGTATGGGTTGCCGGTTTCTAAATTCGTCACATCGGAATTATCGATTGCATTTTGCAGTTGCATAATATTCGGCGCATCGGTAGAAGTCCTGTATAAAATTTTAAGACTATGGTTTGTTCCACCCTTATAATTAAATTGCATGTTGGGCAGGAAATTGTTAAAAACCTTTATTACACTTAAAGTTTGCGGGAAAACTTCATTTGCCGTCATAATCGAGTGTTGAAAATTTACACCGGCTGAGAACTTAATATATTCATTCTTAATCCTGTAATCAAAACCTGCATGATTATTAAAATAGCTGCTTTTAAATGTATTAGACAACGAATCTAAATGTCCCAGAATTTTAAAATTATTATCAAGGCCATAAGATTCCCTATCTATCCTGTTGTTTGTTATAGCGTTATTTAGCTCGAAGTGCAACATGCTGATCGTGCTAAGTGGTTCAATGTAAATTAAATTAGAGGCAACTTTATAACTGGTTGAAGGTAAATCAACATGCTGGTTGGTGGAAACAGAATCAAAGGTAGTTTTCATCAATTCCCCAACCTGGTTAGTCAAAGAACTGTTATTGTTTGCCGTTGTAGTTAATGCCAACGAAACAGTTCTCCTGGGCTTGCTGAGCTTATGCCGGAAAACCAGTTCATTTGTGATGTTATAACCATCGATATCGCTCAGTGAATGTAGATGGGATGAATCCACGAAAACACTGCCATTTTTTCTTACCCCTTTCACCATGAATTTATTGGCATCGGTTGATTGAAAATTTAATTTAGGAGTTGAAATCAGGGAATTCATAGAATCAATATTATATTCGATGCGCATGTGTACCCGGTTAAGATATTTTTGAGATTTCGAAGAGTCATCTTCTACTGAAAAGTGATCGGATTTGGGGTAAAGAAATTTATCTTTTTTGCTTACCTGTATAGTTGTGTTGTCTGTTGAGCTAAAAAAATAGCTTCCGGTAACAATTAATTTACTGCCCCAGTTTTCTACATAATTGAACCCGGTTGCACGTGTAGTATTTACCCCGTTTTGTTGCCCGACAGAGAAACCGCCATTATGTTTCCCGCTTGCAGTAGTAATGCCTAATAAATCCTGTTGAGAGAAGTTCTGCTGGTTGATATTGTTCAATAACCCCAACAGTGATATCCGTCTTTCTTTATTGAAAATATTAAGATTGCCACCAAGAAGATATTTACTTTCAAAATCGGTTCCCCCGTAAAATTTTCCAAATTCGCCATTCTGCCTGTTCTGTTTTGTGATGACATTAATTGTTTTTTGTGAATTGCCATCATCAAAGCCCGTGAACTGTGCCTGTTCGCTTAACCTGTCGAAAATCTGAACTTTATCGATTATCTCTGCCGGAAGGTTATTCAAAGCTGTTGAAGGGTCTTCTCCAAAAAACTCTCTTCCATCGACAAGAACTTTTATCACTGGTTCGCCATGAGCTTTCACGGTTCCATTTTCAACTGTTATACCAGGCATTTTCCGTATAAGCTCCTGAGCAGTTGCATCGCGTGTGGTTACATACGCAGCTGCATTCATTTCTACTGTGTCGCCTTTTTGTATTGCCGATGGGACATTTGCCCTTATAACAACTTCATTGATATCATGTGATTTTACTTCCAGGGAAAGCGTCCCAAGATCAAGTGTTTTATTTTTTCCTTCAAACGGGATTGTTATTCCCAAATAACCAATATAGGATGCAATCAGCTTGTATTTAATCTTAAGCTTCAGGTCGTTTACAGAAAAATCTCCATTTTTATCTGTCGTAACTGTAACGAATGGGTTTTCATTACCTGATTGAATAATACTTACATAAACCCCGGTCAATGGCGTCAGGGTTTCCGAATCGACAAATTTCCCTGTAAGCCTATATGATTGTGCCTGTAATGTGAAAGTCAAACCAAATAAAACAGAAAGAAAAATAATACAGAACAATTTTTTATCCATCAAACCCAATCTACTATTTTCTTTATTATGACAACTTAATATAAAGTTAACCTTAATTTAAGATGCCAAAAGTAATCAGTTTTACAAGAGTCACATAATACATTGATTGTTTTTATATCTTACTCTTTTGTTAAATTCAATACCATTGATAATTCTTTTAATTTGATTTTAGTTAATATTTTATAATCAGCGCAAGTTAATATTTTAATTATTGTCTATAATGTATATGAATTTTAAGTAAAGGAATGCAGAATTTTTTAGGATATTTTAAGCGAAGACTGTATAAAGGGAAATAAATCTAAAAAATTCTTAACCATTAAATAATTAGGCTATGAAAACAAAAAATCTACTTCTATTTTTGGTATTCCTTGCATTTCTTGGAATAAGTGCAAGTGGGCAGTTACACAATATATCAAAAAGTAATTTTCCAAAACATAACGATACTAATTTCAATAATTGGCAAAAACCAGACAGCCTGGGACCTATTTCAAAAGACTCATTATCCATTCACAAACCCGATCCTCTTAAACCAATTGCGCCTGATAGTGCTATAAAGAATAATCATGACAGCTTGCAATTTTGGCCAAAAGGTTCTTTTCACGGTAAGAACCATAAACCAGACAGCCTGATTTTTTCTAAAAACGATTCGCTTTCAAAGCATAACCATGATACATTAAAAATTCATAAACCAGACAGCTTAGATTTTAGGCATATTGATTCTGCATTTTTTAAAAATCATAAACCGGACAGCCTGATTTTTTACAAAAACGATTCTTTAAATAAATTCAACCATGATTCCCTGAAGGTTCATGACCGTGATAGTTTGCATTATATAAATAAAGATTCCCTGCACTTTAAAAATAATCTTCCCGATAGCGCAGTTTTGGCCCATTTAGATTCAATATTTAAGAACTTGCCAGATTCTTTTAAATTTATTGGAATTAAAGGCGTTGGGGAAAATATTTTTCAAAATATTGGCAATAAATTTGGCAAACCAGATTCATTTGTCTGGATTGGCTTAGGAAAAGACAGCATATTGGTAAAAGGGATTGATTCTTTGCCACAGTTTGTAATTGACAGCTTGTTATTACTTAAACCGGGAAATATTAAAACGAATATCACAGATAGTATTAAAAACTCAAATTCAACAACGTCAACTACTTCAGGAAATTCTGCTTCAGAAGCAACATCAGTTTCTGGTTTGAATGAAAATAAATTTAATATGTATCCCAATCCAGCCTCAGATTATATTTTTCTTGAATCATCTGGTATCATTTCGAGATATGAAATATATTCGTATAACGGGAAATTGTTAAGCGCCAATTCTGTGAATGCAAATCAATATTCTATTCTATTATCCGGAATTAACAGTGGCATTTATATTTTAAAAGTTTACACTTCAAGTGGAATTGTTAATAAAAGTTTTGTTGTTACAAAGCAGTTACGTTAATCCTTCTTTATTAAATTGTTTAAGGCCTGATAAGAAAAACTTATCAGGCCTTAATATTTAATATAAATACAAATTTTCAATTATTTAACTACAAATTTTGATCTTGACGTTGTTTCGGAACCAGAGATAACCAACAAATATAAGCCTTTTGGAAAATTATCATAATCCAGATTGATTGTTATAACATTACCTGCCATAACATTTTTCTTAACAACAATGCGGCCTTCCATGTCCACAACGGATAAATCGAGCTTTTCACCGGATTTATAATTTCTTAACCGGACAGAAAAAGAATTTTGGCTGACAGGGTTTGGAAAAACAGATATCGCAGTATTATTAATATTAATTTCATTTATTTCAACAGGCGTGAAATAGCTTTCGAAATCAACTTCAACATTATCAAACGTAACAGAACAAACAGATTGGGTATTATGCGAAAGGACACTCATACCAACTTTATAGTTTTTCCCAAAACTGCCTGCAATTTTTATAAAGCCCAAAGAATCCCATATAACACCATCGGCCGATTTATAAGAAATAAAAGTATTATCGCTTCTTTTCAATTTTAAATATTCGGGCAACGAAATGGTACCGTAACTCACATCGGAACAATTTCCTCCCGTACCTGGCCTCCATTGAAGGTGCAGCCCATTTCCCGGCGTTGTTGCAAGATTTATAAAGCTGCTGTTCGGATTGCCCGTTTCCCTGAACATGAGCCCGGCTTTTGCCCAGGGGTCAGTATTTTGCTGGGAAACAATCCTTGCTGAAATAGAAGTATTATTGTTTGTATCCAAATTAAGGTACGCAAATTGATCGCTTTGGTTCCAGATATCACTACCGCTTCCAGCAACTGTGAAAACATTATTATCGAATGTAACCGAACCTTTCATTTCCCTAATATCATTGAAAACCCAGGGTGAAGGCAAATTACACGGAACAACTTTAACCAGGCATGTTGCAGACTTTGAGCCATCGGCTGTAGTAACCATTATAATAACAGAACCAGTATCTTTTGCAGTAATACTATAAGAATTTACACCTGCAATATTTGTGGTTACAATCGAATCATTCGATGAACTACAAGTGAGTGTTGTATTTGAAGGCGCAACCGAAGCATTAATTACCTTACTATTACCCAAATTCAGAACTACTGAATTTACATCCAGGCTTAATGAAGCAACACTTGCCCTCTGACCTTTAATTTTTACAACTACGACTCCATGTGAAAGAACATTGGTATTAAAAGTATCGCTATATGTCCCTAAATCTTTCCGCGCCCACAAATCGCGGACTTCAGCATTTCCAGCCTGCAACCCGATTGCGCTCCAGAGAACCTGCATAACGCCTGCTTTTGCGGATACATTAAGAAGCGCTACGGCAACAGAGCCATCTTTTAAAGGTTTTTGCCAAACCTGAAAACCGGAATTATTGCCAATCCTGGTAGCCTGAATTCCTAATGAATCCTGGTCTATTGCAATTATCTCAGGCGCAGTAAGGATATTCTTGGTTACATTGGTCATGTTTCTTATATCGTTTCCAGCAATCAGTGGCGCTGACAACATACACCACATCGAAAAATGAGAGCAGCACTCGGTTGAATCGAGGCTACTATTACCAACTTCAAGCATGTCCGGATCGTTCCAATGGCCGGGACCGGCATAAGGGGCAAGGTTTACATTTGATTCCAAAAGTATAACCCATCCGGTTTGATATCCATTTAAATTCGTACAATCAAAACAATCTCCTATATCTCCGGTTGTGCGCCACATGTTGCCAACATCTTTGGCCCATTCCCAGGGATTGCTTTGCCCCCATTCGCAAATGCTGAACAAAATCGGCCTGCCGGTCGCAACCAATGCATCGCTCATTATTTTATATTGTGTTTGTGCATCGAGCCCTGTTGTATTGCACCAGTCCTCTTTTAAATAATCAACACCCCATGACGCAAAAGTATTGGCATCGGACTGTTCGTGGTTTAAACTGCCGGTATAGCCCCCACATGTCTGGCTGCCAACATCGGTATACATGCCGAATTTCAATCCTTTTGAATGAATATAATCTGCCAATGCCTTAATTCCTGAAGGGAACTTACTTGTATTTGCTAAAATAATCCCATTTTTATCGCGACCGGCCGACCAGCAATCGTCAATAATAATGTAAGCATAACCGGCATCTTTAAGTCCTTTCGAAACCAAAGAATCTGCAACACTTTTAATAACATTTTCGTTTATATTGCACTGAAATTTATTCCAGGTATTCCATCCCATAGGCGGGGTTTTGGCAAGCCCGTTGTCTAATGCATCAACATGATTTGCGATGATCAGGAATAAACAAATTGAGACCAAAATTTTCATTATTTTAAGTTTTTAGTTGTATTAATTTAAACAAATTCCATGTACTGAATTATTATAATTTTAACTTTGACAGATTAGAAAAATCAACCTGTTTCTGCCCTAAATCCCTAAAGGGAACAGGTAGATTTTTCAGCTTTCACCCTATACGGCTTAGGGCAAAAAAAGCTGAATAATCATTGAATAAATTAATCTCTCAAAGTAGAATTTTTTTAACAATTATTTCGGCTTATAAACTTAGAATTTTTTTTCTGATTTTTTCAACCCGCTTCTTTTGTGAATCTTTTTCCAGGTCTTTATACCGGATTTCAATGATACCAATAAAATCTTCTTTTGTACTTTTATTCATCGCGATAACAGATTTTTCAATATACATGGGGAATTGCTTCGCAGGACATTTTTCCAATTGGTTTATTAATTTTGGAATAACCTGATTTTGATATTCTTTAAAAGAAGCAAGTTTTGCAAGAATGGAAATGCCATGGTCAATTGTAATTACGGAACCTTTTTCAATAATTTTCTCAATCAGTTCGAGGTTTTTAAAAATTTCCGAAGGTTTTAACAATGCAATTTTATCAATGGCAGTCATGGCGCCCCAAACAAGACGGTTATTTTTAGAATACAAAATATCGATGAAAGCTTTCCAATGGGCAGCAATTAGCTCTGGCGCACCACGTTCGCCAATTTCATACAGCACTTTTATGCAATCGCTTTGTATATTTTTGTCTTCGTTCGAGAGGTTTTCAGCAAGCTCTTTTACCCATTCATAGTTTTTTGATGCAATAATTTCTTTGGCCAGTTTTTGGTTTGGCTCGTCATTTGGGCTATTCAATGAAGTTGAAATTAAATCCAAAGCTTTCATATTTTTATAAATTTAAATCTTTTGACGAATTTATGGCGAAATGTTTATTTTCAGAAAGATAAAATTGAATATATTTCCAATCTTGTTTCTATTTTTGGTTCAGATAAAAAAAATATTTACAAAAGCCCTGTTTATGATGCAATCCACTCCGGCACCTGAATGGCAGGTTATTCTTAATCCTCATGCAGGCTGCGGCAAAGGATTGCGCGACAGGAACGAAATAATCCGTATTTTGAACAGTTCGGGATTTTCTTACCAACTGAATATCTCAGAATATCCCGGTCACACAATTCAATTGGCTAACCAATTGGCCAACCTGGGAAATACGCATTTTATTCTGGCTGGCAGTGATGGTACTTTAAATGAGGCAGTAAATGGAATTTTCAGCAGGGACAATAATATTTCCGATAAAATTATAATAGGAATGATCCCGGTTGGGACTGGAAACGATTGGACAAAAACATTCGTGATACCCGATAATTACAAATCTGCGATGGATATAATTAAAGCAGGGAAAACTGTAATCCAGGATGTTGGCGAATTGGAATATTTTAATAATGAATCTACTATAAAAAGATTTTTTGTAAACATAGCCGGTTTTGGATTCGATGCTCTGGTAGCCGGTCATGCGAATACTTTAAAGAACAAAGGAATTTCAGGTTTGAGGGTTTTTATCCAGAGTTTTCTCTGGAGTTATAAAAATTTTCAGTCCCGGCCAGCTATTATTAATATCGATGGAAAACAATTAAACGTGAACCTTTTCAGTATCAGCATTGGAATAGGAAAATACAACGGCGGCGGGATGATGCAGGTTCCCGGGGCAAATCCGGTAAAAGGCGAATTTCATATAACAATAATCCGTAAGATAGGAATTTTGGGCATTATTAAAAATTTTAAAGGTTTGTATAATGGCAGGTTCACGCAGGACCACAAGGTTTCCACGCATACTGGAAGAGTTGTTGAAATAATTCCCAAATCATCTATCGCGGGCGAAGCCGATGGTGAATCTTTAGGTTTGGGCAGTTATAAAATTAAAATTCTGCCACATAAACTTCACGTTATTTGCAGCCCTGATGCGAGTTTTAATTAATTTTCTATGCAATCTTTTTAGTCGGGCACACAATGCTGCAATCATTGCATAAAATACATTCTGTATCTGTAACTGGAAGATTTCTTTTCATAAAGCCCATCACATCAACGCCCATCGGACAGTGTTTATTGCAAGATTTACATTCGGTACATTCGTTCTGCAAATTGGGCTTAATTTTTAATAACCCTATTTTGCTTGCAGGTTTCATAACCAATGCAACCGGACAAACATATTTGCAAAATGCCCTTTTGTCGGATAAAATGAAAGCCAATGGGATCGCGATTGCATAATACAATCCATTGCTGATAAACATCAATTTCATTTCCTGTTTATTTATATAATCTGTCCAGGGATTATAAGAAAAAACGAATATCAGGAATATCGGGACCAGCAATGAAAGCGAAAGCATAATAAAACGGAGATTCCTATAGGAACGGGGAATGTTGCTGATTTTATTTTTAATTGGCAGCCAATCCAACACGGCGGCAGTCCAGCAGGCATAACCGCAGAAGCCACGCCGCCAGATTAATGGCCCGAATATTTTTGCTATCGCGTAATGGATGAATCCTTTAAAGAAAAATCCAACAATAACTATTAAAAAAACGCCTTCTAACTGAAAATTCTCATTATTTATAATGGGTACAAATAATAGCAAACAAGGCAATATCATTAAAATTGAAACTTTCCTTCCTATCAACCTTTTATTGCCTTTTAATTTCTGACGAAGGAAAATCCCAAAACTTATCGAAAACCCAATCCACGGAAAAATAACCAGAAACCCCCACCAATTCAATGTTATAAAAAGAATAAATGAAATCAATAAACCTATAAAGAAAGGCAATAAAGATGATTTGTACTTTTGCATGGCTTAAACTTTAATTTTGCATAAAAACATGAAAAGCGAATGTAAAAAAAATGAGGAAGAACTGAAATATAAATTCTACGATATTGAAAATTATTTGTAATAAGTTTACTTTTATTCCATTCAACAGCAGAAATGGAAGACTTTATTATAGAACAAGCTAAATTTGAAGAAAGAGAATGGGTTGCAAAGCTAATGTCCGATTCTCAACCCTGGATAAATCTTCGGATTGCATATGAGCAATGCCAAAAAACCTGCAACGATCCGGAATATCTAATATTTACAGCCCATTTGGAAAACCTGCCTTGTGGGGCAATTGTTATGCACCCTCGTGGTGTGGCCGGTTCACCTTATGTGAAATCAATTGTGGTCTCGGAAAATTTAAAAGGAAAAGGAGTTGGAACTGCATTAATGAAATATGCAGAAAACTATTTTGGGAAAAGTTCAAAGCACATGTTCCTCTGTGTATCTTCTTTCAATAAAGCTGCACAATCTTTTTATAAACGATTGGGATATGAACAGGCAGGAGAATTTAAAGATTATATTATAGAAGGCGAATCGGAAATATTGATGCATAAAAAGTTAGCATGAGCAAAAATAAAACTTCATGGCGTATCGTAACAATGCTTTTTGCGACAGCAACTGCAGGGTATATCTGCCGTGTAAACGTTGCAACCGCCGGGCCATTGCTGATGAATGAATTCGGTTTGTCGCAGGTCGCGATGGGACGTGTGTTTAGCTCATTTCTTTTGGGTTACGCGCTGTTCCAGGTACCTGCCGGGGCGCTGTCCGATCGCTGGGGTTCACGCAGGGTACTGGCTTTGGCTGCATGGATGTGGGTTGTTTTTACAATTTTGCAGACACTTGTCGGATTAGGAATTGTTCAAACTACCGCATTTAGTGCGCTGGCAGCCTTTCTGGTTTGCCGTTTTATGCTGGGAATAACTGCTGCACCAACATATCCGGGTTCAGCCCAGGGAATATCGCGATGGGTTTTGCCAAAATTCCAGGGACGTGCCAATGCTATTGTCATAACATCGGTCGGGCTTGGTTCAGCGCTTGCCCCACCGATTGTTGCAAATGTAATGGTACATTTTGGATGGCGAATCGCCCTTTTGGCCTCAGCTATCCCGGCACTGGCCATTGCATTAATCTGGACTAAAATTAGGGAACCGCAAATAATAAATGACGAAAATATTGAAACTAAAACGGATAGTTCGCTTCAAAATAAAAATAATGGGTTGCGCTCAGGAAGTTTTATTTTACTAACAATAAGCTATTCCCTGCAGGGTTATGTTGGTTATATTTTTATCAATTGGTTTTACCTTTACCTTGTGCAGGAAAGGCATTTTGGCTTATTAAGCGGTGCATGGATGAGCAGCCTTCCCTGGGTACTTTCAATAATATCCATCCCGCTCGGTGGTTATATTTCCGACCGGCTTGTGTCTGGCAGGCTGGGCTATATTTGGGGGCGCCGGTTGATACCAATTATTGGCATGGCATCTTCGGGTATTTTGATTTCAATGGGCGCCCATACACAAAATGCAATTATGGCCGCAGTTTCGCTGGCATTTGCAACGGCATGTGTATTATGTGTCGAAGGCCCGTTCTGGGCATCGATGATCAGGATAGCCGGCCCGAGAAGCGGCACGGGCGGTGGAATTATGAATATGGGATGCAATATTGGCGGGTTAATTTCACCTGCTTTAACACCTTTACTGGCAACAATCATCGGCTGGGAAAATGCGTTGCACGTTGCCGCCATACTGGCAATTATTGCAGCGCTATTATGGTTTTGGATAAAACCAGTTATGCAGAATACCTGAAAATTGTTTTAAATTTGAATGTTTTTTGATAATTTATAATAATGGAAAATATAATTTACTATCGGTTAGAATACAATGAAAAGCGAGGTTGCTTCCGCTACGACCCCATCACGATAAGAAATGACGACCGCTATGGCTGGGACACTATTTCAATGGTAATAAGGCTTGAAGAAATTAAAGCATTTTTAGAATCAATTGTAAAAGAATTCCCCGATATAAATTCCGGAAAAGAAACGGAATATCCAAAAGCAGGTTTGATAAAGAAAAGGTTTAGCGCATTTACAGGGATAAGTGAATTATAATTATTGATACCTCAATTCATCCAATTTATCCTGGAGTTTTTTCTGCAGGTCAGTACCATATTTTGACATTGCTTTGTCGACTAAATATTTTTGAATTTCCGGCATCAATTTAATTAGTTTCTGTCCGGCAGATGTATTGCAAAATTTTATGAGTTCCGCAATTTCATCGCCGGTGAAGTTATCGCTGATAATCTGTGTTAGTTCATTTTCTTCGAGGTTTGTTGCAAGCTCTTTTTCTTCATCGCGGACAAACGACATGAATTGCTCGAATTTCCCTTTATCCTGAAGCTGTGATTTTGCCTGCTTTCGTACTACCGATACCATGTGATCGAGCACATTGTTTATCA
>Ga0182027_10010348_pt1 | contig 13289 bp, 7 predicted proteins | sample 712E1DmetaG_FD_121300 | JGI IMG/M metagenome (GOLD analysis project Ga0182027, IMG submission 121300) | Permafrost microbial communities from Stordalen Mire, Sweden - 712E1D metaG (Illumina Assembly) | ecosystem: Environmental > Terrestrial > Soil > Wetlands > Permafrost | place: Sweden...
CCAGTTCACCTCGAATCCAAAAAAATCCGCCGGATGCCTCTGAATCCATTCCCCCGTCCAGACAAAGAGCACGTCATCCGTATGAATGGCTTTGTCAAGAAACGGCCCCAGACACACCGCCAGGAGGACGCCGATCACGACGAAGGGATGTTCTGAAATCCAGAATCTTTTCAAATTCTCACGTTGTGTTTCCAAGTCCATTGATATGCCAGAAACGGTATTGGCCGTTCAGCGAACAAGCAATCTTTGAAAGTTTGGGTGGAAAAACCCATACAACTCCATCGTCGCCGGACTTCTGCAGGCAAACTGTTTGGCGTGGTTGGAAGGATGCGCCGGGGGTGGCGCATTAACCTTGGGCGACGAGGCTTCACCGCCACCCTCACACGCATCTCAACTGAATCGTTTCGGCTAGGGAGCATTAGTCGCATCCACCGCCGGTCCGGAGAAGTCCCGTGCCAATGGTACGGCATTGGAAGCCCCCGGCTCTCTTTGATTCGTCAACCGGCCCAGAGTGTGCGCGACATCGGCCGCTGCACGCGCGTCCGAAAAATGGCCGGCGGCGGTGTTGGCCGCCGCGAGTGTTTCAAGGAAGGCTGGCAGCCTGACATCGGTCAATTCAACCGCCCGGGTCGCAAGTTCCACGGCTTCCTGCCCCTGGCGCAAGTCAGGCTTGCCAGTCGTCGCCAGCATCCACGCCAGGGTGTTCAATGCCGCGGGGTTGTTGGAATCCATCTCCACGGCTTTGCGATAACATTGAATCGCTGCTGCAAGCTTTCCGTTGGCTTCATATTGTCTGGCCAATCGAACCTGTGCCAGCGACTCCGGCCGCCAGTGAAACATCATTCGTTCACCTGGCTCACAGGACATCTGGGGGAAACTGGGCACATCCCCGGGGCGCAATTTCCGCCGGTCGGCCGGCTGCGAATTCCATTGCAGTGGGGAAAAAACCTTCAAGACATAATATTCCTGTGAAGGAAATCCCCCCAGGGCAAAAGGGACGGGGCCATAATCAGCACCATAGAACCCCGCCGCGCCTCGTTTCGTGCTGCCAAACAGATTCATCCAGGAAGACGACCGGTATTGTGAACCGACAATCCACCCCACGCTGTCGGGTGGAAACGTTACAAAGCCGTAGCCGATCCACGGCACCACCACCACATCTTCCGGCAGGAGCAATGATCGCTCGACATCCAGCGGCTGGCCGCCGAGCTTTTCCATGTAGTATTGAAACGCCCCGTGTCCCTCGAACCACAGATGGTGGTTGGCCGGCTTGTATTCCGCGGCGGTCTGTTTTGCCGCTGCCCGGGCGGAATTGGCCATCTGGCAGTCGGCAACGACCAGATTCACGGTGATGGCCGCCGCCGGAATGAGCGGCCAGGACAACCCTCCATCCGCCACCGGGTTTTTCCGCGCCGCCCCCAGGCGTCGCACCAGGAGAATCGCCGCCGCGGGAACGATGGGCAGAAAACTCCGGGCACTCACCGTCCAGTTCAGCACCACCGCAAAAAACAGTCCGCTGATGATCCAGAGAGCGAGCAGGATGGAAATCCGGTCTCGTCGTTGCCAGACTTCCGCCGCCACCAGCAGCAACAGGTGCAAGCCACCCGCCACCAGCAACCATACCTGCGCTGCGAAATCCCATTGTTTCATCAGACCGGAGTTCGCGTGCAGCAGACCAAGGTCTCCCCCCAGCCAAAATATACCGGTCAGTATTCCCAAAATCACGGAACCGCCCGCCAGCAACGTCTTGGGCCGCCACAACCATGGCGCAAAGAACAGTAATGGCAGCAGGCTGCCGCCGGCAAACGCCAGACCGATGATTCCCCTCGCCTTCCAACCGCCGGGGAACCCGGCAGGATGCACCCGGGCGTAATATACGGCAGCCGAGAACAGCCCTTTGCCATACATCCCGGCGGTCACCCACTCGTAACCCGCCAACAGGATCAATGGCACTGCCAATCCCAGCCACCACCACCCGGCCTTGCGGGTCCGCAGCAGGCTCAAGAGGGGCAACAACGGCAGCAGAACCACGGCGCTGTATTTGGTCAACACGGCCAGACCCGCCAGCGCTCCGGCGCCGGCAAACAGCCAGGGGTTCCGCCCGTTTGCCAATGCATGTTCCCAAAGCACGAGCGCCCATATCCAGAAACCCAACATGGCCACATCGCACATCAGCGTTGAACTTGAAACCAGGAATGCCGGAGTGAAAATCGCGACCAAGGTTGCCAGCAGCGGCCGTTCGCACCATCTTTGAGCCAGGGAGTAAATGCCGATGGCCGTCAGAAAAGCGATCCCCAGGCAGGCCAGGTGCAGGACGACTTCATTCCAGCCAAACAAGGAAGCCACCCCCGCCAGGAAGTAGGACATCAGCGGTGGATTATAGTTGGCGCACCACATGGGCAACGTGGACACCCACCAATTCACCTCGCCACCAAAGAAATCCGCCGGATGCTTTTGAATCCATTGCCCCGTCCAGACGAAAAGAACGTCATCCGTGTGGATCGCCTTGTTGAGAAACGGCCCCAGACATGCAACCAGGATGAATCCAATCACGACGCGGGGATGCGTTGCCAGCCAGGATTTCTTCAAATTCACAGGTTGTAATTCTGCGTCCATCGGAACGCCGGAAACGTTATTGGCCGGTAAGCCAACAAGCAATCTTTGAAAAAGTGGGAGGGAACCGACTGCCGAGCGGCCACCGCTTTTGCGCGCCTGGCGTCCGTTTCGTTTTCAACGATTACGTGATTGCATTGTCAGCATTAACGCCAATAAACTTGACAACATGAACGCCAGATTCCAGACCCGTCGTCATTTCATCAAAACCACTGCCATCGCCGCCGCGAGTGTGCCGCTCGTTGGCGCCTGGCTCCCCAACGTTCGTGCGGCCGGGCCGGACAAAAAGCTCGGCGTTGCCCTGGTCGGCCTCGGCAGCCTCAGCACCCACCAGATTGCGCCCGCGCTGCAAAAGACGAAATACTGCCGCCTCGCCGGCATCGTCACTGGCACACCCGCCAAAGCCGAAAAATGGAAGGCGCAATACAATATTCCCGACCGGAGCATCTACAACTACGACACGATGGAGAAAATGGCCGACAACCCGGACATTGACATCGTTTATGTCGTAACACCCAACGCGCTCCACGCCGAGCACACCATCAAGGCTGTCAACGCCGGAAAACACGTCCTCTGCGAAAAACCGATGGAAGCGTCGCCGGAAAAATGTCAGCAGATGATTGACGCCTGCAAAAAGGCCGGCCGCCAACTCGCCATCGCCTACCGCTGCCGGTTTGACCCGCACCATATCGAGTGCATCCGGCTGGCGCGGGAAAAGGTCTTTGGCGATTTGCGGATCATCGAGGCCTGTTTCGACATCCATCTCGACCAGCCGCCCAGCGCCTGGCGGTTTCACAAGGATCTGTCCGGGGGCGGCTGCCTCATGGACGTGGGCATTTATGCATTGCAGGCCACCCGGTTCATCACCGGCGAGGAACCGGTGCTCGTTTCCGGGATGGAAACCAAGACCGACCCAGTGAAGTTCAAGGAGGTGGAGGAATCCATTGTCTGGCAGCAAAAATTTCCCAGCGGTGTGGTCGCCTATTGTAGCGCGAGTTACAATTCCCGCCTCTTCGGCCGTTACACCGCCAAGGCCGACAAGGGCTGGTTTGAAATGAACCCGGCATTTTACTACGGCGGCAACCGTGGCCGGCGCAGTGACGGCCAGGAAATCCGGCATCCCGAGGTGGACGCCCTCGGGGAATACTACCAGTTTGCCGCCGAGATGGACGATTTTGCGCAATGCATCCTGAACCGCCAGCCGACCCGGGTACCCGGCGAGGAAGGCCTGCGCGACGTGAAAATCATGATGGCCATCTACGAATCCGCCCGTACTGGTAAAACGGTGAGCCTGGTGTAATCGCCACAGTTAATTCCGAAAGAACGTTTCCCGCAACGAACCTTTGTCCGTGCGCATGACCGCGCCGGGGTTGATGTTGTGCCGCGCAAACCACCCGTCATTCACTTCCAGAACGAAGACGATGTTGTCATTGGTGGCGACGACCGGCTTGTTGTCGTTCTTTTCCAGATGGTGAATTTCCTCGATGACGCCATCCGGGCCGATGTAGGCGGCGGATAGTGACACCGGACAATTCGTCATCCAAAAGCCATTCGGTGCGCGTATCGCCTCCGGAAGAACAAACAACATCGCACTTTCATCGGTGACGTTGGTACGGAACATCATGCCGGTCTGCTGCTCACGAGGAGTGAGTGCCACTTCGACATCCAGTGTCTCCGCGCCAAGATACATCTTCATCGTCCGCAATTTCGGCTGTGCTTGCGTGGGCAGCCGATAGTCAACGGAAGGCGCCGGCGCAACGCTGCCGGGTTTATGGCAACCGGCCAATAGTGACGCAACTGGCAGCAGCCAGATGAATTTTCCAAGCTTCATGCCTTCAGCTTGCGAAAATCCGCCGCCGTTTTCAACCAAACGTTGCAGCCGTCAAACGCCCCGGCCACATCTCGACGCCGCGAAAATCAAAGTTGCATCGTTCCGGAAGGAATGCCGGATGAATTGGGGGGGGCAAAACGACCGCAGTCGTTCGCGGTAAAATCCAAGATGCATTCCTCTCGTGGACCGGCGGTTGCGGCTTGATATCTGACGTTGCCGGTTTTGGGGGATGGCGCAGGAGATAATTCTGATTTCTGAGCAGCCGACCGGTGAAAGCTTCCGGCCCGGATGGCCGGGGGCAAAACCCGTTGCGACCGGGGTGCAAGCGACCCGGTCATTTGGGGGTTCGGGATGAAATGGCTCATTTTTTGTTTAAAGTTTGCCAAGAATTGACCATCTCGCGGCCAGCGCGCGGAGCCCTTTGTCATGTATTTTAATGACAAGACTTTTGGGCTGCCTCAGCTAGATTACTTCAAATTCAATAAACCATATGAATAACAACTCGATAAAACGTTCCAAATTCCGGGCGGCATTCACGCTGATTGAACTTCTGGTGGTCATCGCGATCATTGCAATTCTGGCGGCGCTGCTGCTGCCGGCCTTGAAGACGGCCAAGGAAAAAGCCATGCGCACAGCCTGTCTGAACAGCATGAAACAATTGGGTTTGGCGCTGAATTTGTATTTAACCGACGCCCAGGATGTCATGCCCTGGGTGAATTGGGATCAGGATGCGTTTCCGACCTGTCCGGCGGGGTGGTTATATAGAGGCGGCTGTAATGACGCTGTCAACTTGAAAACCGGCAACGCCATCGCGGATGCCAATACCTGGTCCACGTCGCGGTCACAGAACCTGGCGGGTGGCACTTATTGGCAATACTTACCCAATCAGGATGCATTCATGTGTCCGGTTGACGTGCTCGCAGTGGGATCCGGTGACTGGGAAGCGCGGACCATGAAATTATCCAGCTATATCATGAATGGAGCGTCGGCTTACTATCCTCCCAGTAACGCCGGTAAAGCCAAGATTTATGGATACCGGACTTGCAAGGCGAGCCAGATTTGGAGTCCCCTGTGCATTATCAATTGGGAACCGAATTCTTCGTCCCAGGGTGGTGCGGGTTGGTTTGCTTACAATGACGGCTCCAGTTATCCGGATACTTGGGAAGGCATGGGGCGGCTGCATGTCAAAGGCGCCAACCTGTTGTCGGTGGGTGGGAATGCGGAAATGTGGTCATTTGAGCAATACAAGGCCGAAGTGTATCACAACGACAAGGGTGATGCTAGCAAGGGAAAAGGCTTGATGTATTGGAATCCATTGGATGCGTCTGGGCATGGAAACGATAAATAAGATTTGTTTTGTTGGCATCACCGGTTTGAGCCATTCTCTTTTGGGCGTAGCCGGACGGTGACCGGCTGCGCCAATTGCACCCGACTCGTTTGCAGGTGATCGCCCTTGCGGGTTTCTGCAAGGGCGATTAACATTGATTCATGCTCCGCTGGCCTTCTTTTGTGCCGTTCGTGCGTGGAGCCATTCTGGCGCTGGCCTGGTTGCCCGGTGGCGGGATTTTCTCAACCCCGGTTTTTGCGGCGCCCAACTATTTTATTCGCGCCTGGCAGACGGAAGACGGCCTGCCTCAGAATTCAGTCACCGCCGTGGCGCAAACGCGCGATGGTTACTTATGGCTTGGCACTTACAGCGGTCTGGCGCGATTCGATGGCGCGCGTTTCACGGTTTTTAATGACAGCAATACGCCGGAGATGCGCGACAGCCGCGTGACCAGTTTGTTTGAAGCTGATGACAACACGCTGTGGATCGGTCATGAAAATGGAGAGGTAACCTGGTATAAAAATGGGCGGTTCCAGGCGATGGAGGTTCCCGCGGCCTGGGAAGACGGCAAAATTCATGACATCGGAACGGATGAAGCCGGGGAGGTCTGGCTGTTGAATGAAGAAGGCCTGCTGGCGCGTCTGAGAGACGGGCTGGTTCTGACACCCCAGGCAGGGACGGCGGCAAAGCTGGTGGAAATGGCGAGGTCCCGAAGCGGAACCATCTGGGTCCTGCGTAACGGAAGGGTTTCCGTGCTCGAACACGGACAACTGACCCCCCTTCCGATTGAAGAGGTGTCCGCCAACAATTCCGTCCAGGGAATCGGCGCCAGCCAGGATGGCGGACTTTGGGTGGTAAATGAGGGACGCATAAGGGAGTGGAAGGAAAACAAGTGGACTGCGGATCGGGGACCATCCCCGTGGGGTGAGAGTCCCGTTCAAGCGTTAATTGAAGCTCAAAAGGGAACTTTGGCCGCGGGGACCGCCGACCATGGAATATATCTTGTTTTTCCGGATGCGTCCGGAAACGCATTACACTTTAGCCGCACCAACGGTTTCCCGTCGGACTGGGTGATATCCCTGTTGGAGGATGGCGAGGGAAATCTGTGGGCTGGCACCGGTGGCGGTGGTTTGGCGATGGTTCGCCCCAGCAAGATCCAGACTATCGAACCGCCCGATCAGTGGCAGGGACGGGCGGTTTTGTCGGTGACCGCCAGCCGGAACGGTTCATTATGGATCGGAACCGAAGGGGCCGGCTTGTATCGCTTTCAAGATGGAACCTGGTCCAATTTCGGCCCGGAACAGGGGCTCCTTAATCCCCATGTCTGGTCCGTGGCCGAGGATGCTGCGGGCGAACTATGGGCGGGAACTTGGGCGGGCGGACTGTTTGTGAGACGCGGCAATCGTTTCGAGCCGGCTCCCGGTTTGGAGCAAGTCACCGCATCCATGCCTGCAATTTTATGCGACCGGGAGGGCGGATTATGGATCGGAACTGGCGAAGGGTTGTTGCGCTATCAGGCCGGCAAGGCCTCGTGGGTTTTGGACCAAAGGGGCAAAAAGCTGCGCGATGTGCGGGCTGTGGTCGAAGACAAGGACGGCGCCATCTGGTTCGGCATGTCCAGTGGCGGATTGGGCTGCTGGAAGAAAGGCGTGCTGCAACGATTTCGGAGAAGCGATGGACTGGCCAGCGACTATATTCAGTGCCTGCATCTGGACAAGGAAGGCGCGCTCTGGATCGGCACCTTTGGTGCTGGCCTCAGCCGCTTGAAGGACGGGCATTTTGCGGTCATTGGCAAGGACCAGGGATTGCCTGACGGTGTCATCTGCGATATTGAGGACGATGGGAATGGCTATTTTTGGATAAGTTCGCACAACGGCATTATCCGGGCCGACCAGGCGGAGATGAATCGTTGCGCCGACGAACAGATCAAGGAAGTGCATTGCCTGACTTATGGCATCAGTGATGGTCTCCCGACGCTGGAATGTTCGGGCGGACTGCAACCGGCCGGGTGCCGGACAGCCGACGGACGATTGTGGTTTCCCACCAGTAAAGGCTTGGGGATTGTGGATCCGCAAAACATCATCACCAACCAATTTCCCCCGCCGGTTGTGATTGAAGCGTTGCTGGTTGATGACCGCCCGGTAAAAAACACCGCGGTTTCGTCCCTCTGGCAGATTCCGCCCGGCCGTCACCGGTTTGAATTCCAATACACCGGCTTGAGCTTCATTGCCCCGGAAAAAATGCAATTTAAATATCAGCTCGACGGATACGATCACGAGTGGGTGAATGCACAAACCAGGCGCGTGGCCACTTACAATTATGTTCCCCCCGGCCAGTACACCTTTCAAGTCATTGCCTGCAACAGTGACGGGGTTTGGAACAACCTGGGCGCGAGAATCACCTTCAAGGTGTTGCCCTTCTTCTGGCAGACGTTGCAGTTCCGCATCCTGGCCGGAATGATGGCGATTGCCGCCAGCAGCGGAATCGCCTGGTTTGGCGCGCGGCAGCGGAACCGGCGCAAGCTCGAACGCAGTGAGCGACAGCGGGCCATTGAGCATGAACGCGCACGCATTGCCAATGACATTCACGATGATCTGGGCACCCACTTGACGCGCATTACCATGTTGAGCGAGTCGGCCCGAGCCGAGCTGGACGACCCACACCAGGCGGAGATCGAACTCAACCAGATTTACGATACGGCGCGCGAATTGACCCGGGCCATGGATGAGATTGTCTGGGCGGTCAACCCAAAACATGACACCCTGGACAGCCTGGTGAGTTATCTGGAGCAGTTCGCCCAGGACTTTCTGGCCATGACCGGCGTCCGTTGCCGGTTGGACATGCCCCTGGAGCTTCCCGAATGGCGGCTGACGACGGAAGTGCGCCACAACCTGTTTCTGGCCTTCAAGGAAGCCCTGAACAATGTCGCCAAACACGCGGCGGCATCGGAAGTCCATGTTTGCCTCGCACTGAAACCCGGCGCTTTCGAATTGTCCGTCGAGGATAACGGCTGCGGTTTGGAGTCCGGGGCAACAAAGAATCAAACCGACCGTTACGCGTCCGGCAATGGGCTGAAGAACATGGTCCGGCGACTGTCGGAAATTGGCGGGCGTTGTGACATCCGCAGCCAGCCGGGACAAGGCACGAAGGTGTTGTTCGTGGTGCCATTCAAATCACAATGAAACGGGACGCCTGCGCCAAGCCGGACGGTTTGTCATGTGAACTTACGGCTTTCCCTGGCTGGCAATGGGTGCTAAAGAAGTGAACCTTGAGCATTGCCGTATCCATAATTGAAGATGACGCCTCGGTCCGGAAAATCCTGGCCGGCTGGGTCAACCAGGCCAAAGGATTTCGTTGCGTGAGCGAACATGGCAGTGTCGAGAACGCGGTCCCACAGTTGCCGGAAATAAACCCGGACGTGGTCTTGGTGGACATCAATCTCCCCGGGCAAAATGGCATTCAATGTGTGGGCCAGCTCAAGCCAATAATGCCCAAGACCCAGTTTCTGATGGTCACCGTCTATGAAGATTCCGACCACATCTTCGACGCGCTGGCGGCGGGCGCTTCCGGTTATTTGTTAAAACGGACACCGCGCGAGGAATTGCTCACCTCCATCAAGCAGGTGTACGAGGGCGGGTCGCCCATGACCAGTTATATTGCGCGCAAAGTCGTGCAATCGTTTCAACGCGCCCAGGCGACCAAAACAGAAATTGAGGGCCTGTCTCCACGCGAAGGGGAAGTGCTGGAATTGCTCGCGCACGGTTTTCTTTACAAGGAAATTGCCGAGTCGCTCCAGATCAGCGTCCCAACGGTCAACACTTATATCCGCCGCATTTACGAAAAGCTTCATGTCCGTTCCCGGTCCCAGGCCGTGGCCCGCTATGCGCAACTGCCCAGCCGCGGACAAACGCCAACGCCCGAATAAGTTTGTCCGTTCCCCGTCCGGCAATTGGCCCGCAGTTCACCTTCCCGTTGTGTCTGCCACGCCCCCCTCGCTTGAGGCAGCCGGATCGCTCAAAAGCGCATACGCCTGACGGAGCACGTCTGGTTTCCAACAGCAGATTGTGAAATCCTGTCGGCATGGATTCTTAAAAATCGGATCAAAGCGCTTTGCTGAAACAGGTCGGCGAAGGAAGGCGATGAGACGAATATTATCAATTGTTGGGACATCTTTATGACAGCGTTAAGGTGTATGTTCAGCGTAATGGAATGGGCTGCCTGCTTGATAGAGCTTTAGCTTTGATCGAATGGCATCGGCCAGTGCTGGGTTGGACTGTGCCTCGGCCAGTTGCAGAGCGCGCTGCGCGGTTTCCACCGCCTCGGGGAATCGCCCGGCCTCGGCGTAAGCAGTGGCCAGGGTGCCAAGAAAAACCGGATTTCCGCCACCGGCAAACTGATTCGCCCGTTGAGCCAGTTCCACCGCTTGGTTGCCGTTGCGCAACGAAGCCTGCGAACAGGTTGCCAGCAACCAGGCCAGGTTGTTCAAGGCTTTCGCGTAGTCAGGTTTGATTTGCAGGGCGGTTTGGAATTGGGTGATTGCCTCACCCACTCTCCCCTTTTGGACCAGGATGTTGCCGAGGTTGTAATGGGCTTCCGCGTAGCCGGGTTTGATTTGCAGCGCCTTTTGGTAATGAAACATCGCTTCGTCCCCATTCCCCGTTTGGAGAAGGATGTTGCCGAGGTTGTAATGGGCTGACGCGCTGTCGGGCATGATTTGCAGGGCCTTTTGGAAATGGGTGATCGCTTCGCCCACGCTGCCTTTTCTGAGCAGCGCGTTGCCGAGGTTGTTTTGGGCTATCGCGTTGTCGGGGTTGATTTGCAGCGCCTTTCGGAAATGGGCGATCGCTTCATCCAACCGGCCGGTTTCGAACAGCGCGGTGCCGAAATTGTCGTGGGCTTCCGGGTCGTCGGGGTTGATTTGCAGCGCCTTTCGGAAATGAACCATCGCTGCGTCCACGTCACCCTTTTGGAACAGGGCGATGCCGAGGTTGCTGTGGACTTCCGCGTTGTCAGAGGTACAAGCGAGCGTGTGAATCCACAGCGATACACTGTTTCGCCAATAAGCCGTCTGCGCCCGCGCACAGACAATCAAAGCCACCAGAATGACCGTGGAAAGGCCGATCAACACCACGCGGCGGTGACGCCAGCCGGCGACCAGATCAGTCACCGCCCAGGTCAGCAACAGATACAGGCCGATCTGCGGAAAATAGGTGAAGCGATCCGCCCGCGCCTGCGCTCCCGACTGAACAATCCCGATCACCGGCACCAGCATGATGAGATACCACAGCCAGCCGGTCAAAAGATAGGGACGACGGCGCAGGACAAAGACGCCCGCCGAAATGCCGGCCAGCAGAACCATTGACAGCACCACTCTTGCGACCCCATTACCCCCGGGTGGAAATGGATAAAATACCGCCAAGCCTGACGGCCAGAACATCTGGCCCATATAGGTCACATAGGAGATCGAGGCATTACCCACGCGAAAGGGAATGGAAATCCGCTCGAACGGTGCAATGGCGCCTGTCTGGGTAAAAAGCGTGGTTACACCCGACGCGGCGGCCAGTCCAAACAAAGGCAGTTTTTCAAAAACCAGGCGCTTGAACACCGGACGGACGGACGGACGGAAGCCCGGGCCGGCATCAGTTCGCAACCGGTTCAGCGGCCAGTAGTCCAGCAGCAGCAACACGAAGGGCAACGTCACCAGCATCGGCTTGGACATCAATCCGCAGGCAAAGAACAACAGCACCAGGTAGTAGTCGAGAGTCCAGCATCGAGCGTCGAGAGCCAGACTGCTGCTTCCGGCACTCGACCCTCGACTCTCGACCCTCGACCGTCCTTGTGCGTAGCGCGCATACGCCCATAGTGTCAGCATGAAGAATAATCCGCTGAGCACGTCCTTACGTTCCGCGACCCACGCCACCGATTCCACCCGCAGCGGATGGATGGCAAACACCGCCGCCACAAAAGCGCTGCGCCAGGGGGCGGCGGTCATCTGCCGCAGCGCCAGGAAAAGCAGGATCGCTGTCGCCGCGTGAAGCAGGACGTTGGTGAAATGATGGCCGCCAGGGTTCAATCCGTAACATTGGCAGTCCAGCATATGGGAAATCCACGTCAGCGGAATCCAGTAGCCGCAATGAACATGGGTGAACGCCCAGACGATCCCATTGAGAGTCAGACCTTGGGCGACTGCCGGGTTGTCAAACACATAAGGTTTGTCGTCGTAATCAATAAAGTCGTGCCCAAGCGTCTGGCCGAAGACCACCCATATGATGGCCGCCAGAAAAATGCAGACTCCGGGAACCATCCAGCGGTCGTCCAAACCCGCCCTATGGCTTTCTGATTTCAGCGTGCGGGAACCTGCCGTTTCCGGCATTTCACCGGCCGGCAAAACGGGCGCGCTTGACGGCGCGACAGGGGCTTTGTTCTTCGAACTTTGACTCATGCGGTTGAATCCATGTTTATGGCAACCCGCGCAATGTGACGAGTAAAAAAGGCCGCTTCCAGTCCAACACCGACGACCTAATCCAGCTTCTGAAGAATACACGCCAAAATGGTTTCAAAACCCGGTGCGAGAAACTAGACGTGGGGTCTTTAGACGCATGCCTCGAAACGCCTTTAATTGGTTGTCGGCGTGTCTTGCAGAAAGGCCGCCAGGGCGTAAATCAGCGCGGAATTCCAGTTGATGGCGATTTCGTTTAACCGGGCGTCTTCCTGAACATCCTTCCAACTGGTTGCTTTGGGATTGGGGCCGCCCACCAGATAACCGGGCCAGGGAGCCGCGATGTTGTCGGCGCCGGAACGGCGGTCATGCGGATGCTCCGGCGGATTGAACCCGAGGCCGGTGACGAAAGAACGGCAGTAATAATTGCGGCCAAAAAGATAATTCAAGGCGTCCTGGCACGCGGCGCGGTATTCCGGTCTGCCGGAGATGCCGCTTGGCCGTTGCAGCCGCTGGGCTCCGTGCAGCGTCGTTCCGGGCGTGCGGGTCAGGCGGTCCGCCGCCATCAAAATCATCGTTTGCCGCGCCACAAAACCGTTGCAGCCCCAGCCATAACGCGAGCCAACCGGACTGGCGTAGCCGTGCTGACGAACGTTTCGCACCGTTTCATCCGCCACGGCCAGCAGGTTGCTGCGCGCCAGTTTCACCAGGGCCGGGTCGCGGCCGGATCGTTGGGAAAGCAAATACCTCATCAGTCCGAGGTCCTTCATTTCATCCCAGTCGAACTGGAAATTCACCTGGCCATGGATCGCCCGGATGTGGGTTTCGAGGTCGCGCAAAACATCGGGCGAACCGGTGGTTTCCCAAAGTTCCGCCTCCGCCCACAGGCGGTTGTTGGGAACTCCGTTCAAGCGGCCGCTGATCTCGCCGGTCGGCCGGATCTCATACGAGCCGGTGCGGATGCCGGCCGAATCTGCCCGGTGAAATTCCGGGTGGGCCTTCAAAAACTGGTAGCTTTTTTGAGCCGCTTCCAGGCAGCGGTCGGCATAAGCCCGGTCATAAGGCCGGAAAGCGCGGGC
>Ga0182027_10010349_pt1 | contig 13289 bp, 9 predicted proteins | sample 712E1DmetaG_FD_121300 | JGI IMG/M metagenome (GOLD analysis project Ga0182027, IMG submission 121300) | Permafrost microbial communities from Stordalen Mire, Sweden - 712E1D metaG (Illumina Assembly) | ecosystem: Environmental > Terrestrial > Soil > Wetlands > Permafrost | place: Sweden...
AGAAGGAAATGCTTCGACCAACTCCTCGGGATGGTCATCACCGGCTGTTTTGGTTTGTTTTGCAATATCAGCCATCGCTTTCGTTGTTTTTCTCTCCGCCGAGTTCATTGTTGATCATCCGCTTATCGATCTCAGGCTGCTAAAAGATTATAATTTCGCCATCGCGAATGTGGTTACCTTCATTTTCGGGATCGGAATGTTCGGTAGTACCTTCCTGTTGCCGTTATATCTCCAGAATTCACTTGGTTATACTGCACTGCAGGCAGGTTCTGTCTTCCTCCCGGTCGGGATCATCCAGGGTTTTGTGGCGCCGATGGCGGGTCTTGCTTCTAACCGCATCAATCCGAAGATCCTTATCATCTTCGGCGCGGTGCTGCTTGCTTTCACATTTTACCTTAACAGCAATATGTCATACCTGACCGAACATAGTTATATAATGACCACGTTATATTTGCGCGGTGTGGCCATGGGTGTTATGTTTGCACCCCTGACAGCAGCAGCCGTCGTGGATATTCCCCGGCATAAAATGGGTCAGGCTTCCGGGCTTCTGAATGTGATCCGGCAGGTTGGTGGCAGTTTCGGCGTAGCCATTCTCACCACCATTCTTACTACGCGCATTACCTATCATTCCCAGTCTTTTGGCGAAATGATTCAATCCAATTCCCCTGCTTATCATGCAGTGCTCCGGAACATAGGGTACTTCATCAGCAGCAATGCGGGCATTACAGGAAGCCTGGCTGACAGACAAAGCCAGTTCATCCTGATGTCGCATGTAACCCGGCAATCATTCGTCCAGGCTATAGATGATGATTTCCTGCTGGCCGCCTTGATCACCCTGGTCAGCGCCATACCGGTCATCTTCCTGAAGATTGGCAGGAAAGGGAAAGGAAAAAACGACGGGAATGCAGTTCCACAACGTCCGGATGCCGGCAATGAAGAGTCCCGGCAACCTTTAACACCGCCTTTACCGGCAAAAAATTAAATCGAAGCAGTATGAAAAGGGTTCAGCAGAAAAAAATTTTTGTATCGGTTTTATTCATGATATTGCCTTTCCTGGTATTGGGCCAGGGAACTCAGCAGCTTCCTCTTCCCGGGGCAAACGACTCACTCAGCCTTCAGCAGATCCTTAAACAGGTTACCTCCTCTTACCCTACCGTTCTGAAAGCACAGGAAGCGATCAATTCTGCTGATGCAGCAGTTGCACTCGCCCGTTCAGGTTACTATCCTGATATTTCCGGGCAGGCCGGTTATACCCGGCTTGGACCGGTTTCCAAATTGTCCATTCCGATGCTGGGTACCTTCCAGCTCTACCCTGAAAATAATTATAATGCCGAGGTGGATGTCAGGCAGACCATTTATGATTTTTCAAAGACGTCCCGGAACATCAGGATGGAAGAATCAGGGAAGATGCTCTCTGAAAAATCGGTAGATCTGGTGAAGCAAAAACTTAACCTGGTAACCGCCGTAAGTTACTATACCCTTGTTTACCTGCAGGAGGCGCTGAAAATCACGGATGTTCAGCTGGATAACCTGAATGATCATCTTGCATTTATTACGAAGAAAAAAGAAACTGGGTCTGCGACCCAGTATGAGATCCTGTCAACACAGGTAAGAATATCGACGGCCGAAAACCAGAAAGTTGACATCCAGGCTGCAATCAAGACACAACAGGCAACCCTGAATTCGTTGCTGGGCTTCCCGGTCAATACTGAATTAAAAGTCAAACAAAACCTTGACTCGGGAAGTTCGGGCATTGATCCTGATTCCCTGGTTCATTTCGCCCTTCAGCACCGTTATGAGATGATCGTTGCCGGCCTCAGAGAAGAACATGCAGCACTTCACCTCAAAGTCGTGAAAGTGCAAAACAACCCCGTTTTAGATGCATTTCTCTCGGGAGGTCTCAAAAACGGCTTTTTCCCCAACCTCAATGACCCAACTCCTAATTATGCCGCCGGGCTTGGTTTACGAATCCCGATCTTTGATGCCACCCGCCATAAGAACTCTGTCAAACTCGCAAAAGTTGAGATCAATGTGTTGAAACAGGAAACTGAGCAAACCCGGAGAGAGATATCCAGTGAAGTATACCAGAATGAAGCCCTGCTCAATGCTTCCCTGCAGAAAATCAGACAAAGCAGTCTCCAGGTCAGGCAGGCTGAAGAAGCGCTCGAACTTGCAAGAGTCAGCTTCTCCAGCGGGGTTATTACCAACCTGGATCTTTTGGATGCTGAAACATCAGCCGCAGAGAGTAAGGTCAACCTGCTGAAAGCCAGATCCGATTATGCTGTCTGTCTTGCCCGGCTCAATATTTCACTGGGGAAGCCGGTTAATTAATAAAGTGAACCCTGAAAAATTGAAGCCGTTGCTTTCTTCCGTATTCCTGGAAGGAAGGAACTAAAAATAATTCTACCTTTGCATATTCTTTGTAAAATCAGGAACTTTCAGAAACGAACGGATTTGAAAGATCCTCATCTTCACTCATCTTAATAGTAAATTAAAGAAAAAAAATATGAATAAAAGATTTTTCAATGTGGTTGCCGTAATCCTCTTAGCCATAATGATGTTGCCGGCATTTTCACAAGATTTCCCCGGATTTTCAAAGACCAAAACCGGGCTGTATTACAGGATCTATAAAACCGGCACGGATACGCTCAAACCCACAACCGGGAATTATATCCAATTTGACATGATCTACCACGGCAAATCTTATGGTAAGGATTCGGTTTTCTTTGACAGCCGGAAACAGGCTAATCCCGGACCGGTGAAATTTTTCCTTCCCAGCCCGGGTTTCAATGGTGACCTCAACGAAGGTATAGCCATGCTGGCCCGGGGTGACAGCGGCGTTTTCATGGTAAATGCCGATTCACTTATCTTCAAGACTTTTAAAATGAAACAACGTCCGGCCGGGATCGATAGCAACGAATACTTTTTCTTTCATCTTCATTTATTGTCTTTCCAGACACCTGAAGGCATGATATTCATGGAACAGAAGCAGCTGAAAAGATATCTGGAAGATAACATGATCACCGCCAAACCGAATTCCATGGGGTTATATATCATCGAAACCCATCCGGGATCAGGTATTAAAATTGACTCCGGATGCCAGGTGAAGATGAATTACCAGGTTTCGCTGGTGGACGGCACGAAGCTATTTTCTACATTCGATCGTCCGGAACCGGTTAAGTTTGAGTATGGCAAGAAAATAGATACCCCGGGCTTTGAATATGCCGTTTCAACTTTAAAGAAAGGAAGCAAGGCCAGGTTCGTCGTTCCTTCCAGCCTGGGTTTCGGACGCAGGGGAACCGGGAGCCTGGTGGGTCCCTATCAATCGCTCATTTACGATGTTGAGATCCTGGATGTAAAGACCAAAGCCGAATATGAAAAGGAACAAACCGATATTCAAAAATCAGAGCAGATGAAAACAGATTCTTTAAAAGATGCTGAACCCGGCCTTTTGAACAGGTACCTGAAAGATAACAAAATCACTGTAAAACCGCAGCCCAGCGGGTTATATTATATCCCGGTATTAGCCGGTACAGGCCCAAAAGCCGAAGCGGGCAAAACTGTTAAAGTTAATTATACCGGCAAGTTACTGAACGGGAAAGTATTTGATTCTTCAATCGAACGCAAGAATCCCATCGAATTCATGCTCGGCAGGGGCCAGGTTATCAAGGGCTGGGACGAAGGAATCACATTGATGAAGCAGGGAGGGAAAGCCATCCTGATCATTCCTTCGGCTATGGGTTATAGCGACAGGGATATGGGTGTTATTCCACCCTATTCGACCCTGGTATTCGATGTGGAATTGGTTGATGTAAAATAACCCCGGTAAGAAAGGACTTTTTTCGATAATTGAATTTATGATGATTACAATATTTAACGATATTTGTATATTATAATTCTTACCTCTATGGTAAAAAAGATCCTCTCTTTGATGTTATGCACAATGATGTGCATCCCTGCATGGACACAGACCCGGTTCCCAATCGTCCTTATTAATAGTGGATCTGGGAGTTTCGTTAATGAACCGGCGATCTGCATCAACCCAAACAACACAAACCAGATTATTGCAGGTTCGGTAATTAATAATTATTACCGTTCGAATGACGAAGGGGTTACCTGGTATGGGGGTATCTTGTCGAGCACATGGGGTGTATGGGGTGACCCCGCAATCACCGTCGACGCCAATGGTAATTATTATTATATTCACTTGGCGGATGGAACCGGCGGTTATTGGATTGATCGCATTATTTGCAATAAATCAACCGACGGAGGACAAACCTGGAACACGGGCACTTATATGGGTTTGAACACCTATCCTCACGCCCAGGATAAGGCATGGCCGGTTGTTAACAGGACAAACAATCATATTTTCGTTACCTGGACCCAATTTGATAAATATGGCAGTTCCAATTCTGCTGACAGTTCCGTTATTTTCTTTTCAAAATCTACTGATGGTGCAGCCACCTGGAGTATACCTAAGCGGATCAGCAGGCGTGCCGGTGATTGTGAGGATAGCGATAATACCGATGAAGGAGCCGTGCCGGCTGTGGGGCCTGCCGGGCAGATCTATGTAACCTGGGCAGGTCCGCTGGGACTAATGTTTAACCGGTCACTGGACGAGGGTGATACCTGGGTCAATGCAAATATTTTCATTAACAATATGCCGGGCGGATGGAATCTGACGATTTCGGGTATCGACAGAAGCAACGGAATGCCAATTACCTGTTGTGATCTCAGTCAGGGACCGTACCGTGGAAATATCTATATTAACTGGGCTGATCAAAAGAATGGCCCTACCGATACCGACATCTGGTTTGTAAAATCCACCGACGGAGGAAACACCTGGAGCGATCCCAAGAGGGTAAATGATGATCCTCCCGGCAAGCAACAGTTCTTTACCTGGATGGCGGTGGATAATGTAACCGGTTATATTTATATCGTATTTTATGACCGTAGAAACTACAGTGATGATGAGACCGATGTTTACCTGGCTGTCTCGACCGACGCCGGTCAGAACTTTGAAAACATTAAACTTAACCAGAATCCTTTCACTCCGAACTCAGGTACATTCTTCGGAGATTACACCAATATCACTGCCTGCAATAACATTGTCCGCCCCATCTGGGAGGAATTATCGGGATCCAATACAAAAAAGATATATACTGCTTTGATCGATTCTGTTTATGCAGGAACCATAACATGGGCCGGTGGTACATCCAGCGATTGGAACAATCCATGGAACTGGGCCCCATGGTCAGTGCCAACCGCCAATCAGAACGTGATTATTCCTCAGGTTGGGACTGGGAAAGTTTACCCGACGGTCAACATCAATGGCCTGGTTTGTAAAAATCTGACCATAAATGCTAATGCAATTCTTACTATTCCTATCGGGGGAACATTTGAAGTTAAGGGTAACCTGACCATCCGGAACACCGGATCGATAACAAACAATGGTACAATCACCATCAGGGGAATTATGATCAATGAGAATATTCCGTAATTCTCATGAATCACGATCGTTAATAATTAAAAATGAATATCAACAACCGGACATCATGAAAAAGGTATTTCTCTGGATGGTATTGTTTTTACTTCCGTTTTCAATTCTTGCGCAGAATCTTAAGCCTTCAGATTTTCATGGAAGCATGAGGCTTGAAGATAATAAAATTATTGATTTTACATCTCTCAATAACCCGTCGGATGGAACAAACATCGCTTTTTACACCCAAAAGCCGGACCGGGAACAATACCTGAAACAGGAGGGAAGAAGGCTATTATCTTTCAGTAAAATTGTAAGGATCGATGTTTTACCTTTGACAAATGACGAGGCAGCTGAATTGCGCAATATTTGCGGTGACGAAACACTGCTGAAAGTCACCCTGATATTAAAAAATCCTGATCAGAACATCCCTGAAACAGTCTATCTTGATTTTAAATGGTTTGAATGGAGATCAACTGTCATGCAAGGATTTCCCGGTACCTACAGAATGGAAGTCAGATTCCTCGATAATATAGAAATCGGGGAAAACAAATAGAGAATTCAGTCGAATCAATGCTGATATTTGAAATCCGCAAAAGGATATAAAAACCACCAATTTCCAGCAATTCCCGTTTAATTTACCGTTACAGGAAAGACCGTCGGGGAAGCTGGTCTGCAGCCATCACCATTCGTATAATTAACACTGACGGTTTGAGCACCAGCTGTATTCCATGTAACCGTTACTGTATTATTGCCTGTTCCACCCCCAGCAGTGATCGTGCCGCCCGAAGAGACATTCCAGGTGTAATTTGTTTTACCTGTTTCAGTTGAATATACATTTCCGGGAGAAGGTGCCGTTACCGAATTAGGCCCGCTGATTATGGGTTGCTGGATTGGATTGACAGTGAGGTTAAAACTGCAGCTGCTGGAGTTACCGCCAAAATCGGTGGCCGTAAAGGTAACCGCGGTTGTAGATGGAGATGGATATAGATGAGACGCCGGCGGGTCAATAGTCAGGGTTTTAATCGAACAGTTGTCTGTAGCTGACAAGCCGAATTGATTCTCACTAATATAAATCTCATATTTCATTTTATAATTCTTTGTCCAGGAGTTGAATCCATCCCAGTTGCAAAAGACGGTACCGGGACAGCCGTTGGGACCGGAAGAACCATTGGGTAAAATATTTGCATCATCCCAATACTTACCGTAGGTTGTATTCCAGGAAACATCGTTTGATCCATACAGTATTGGCCATAATTGTCCACCAATATAAACAGTGTAGGTTTTACCCGTTTCAACATATGGCGTCTGATTCTGGGGAATATCAATCGTGACCAGATGACCGTTGGCTGTTCCAGTGACTGTATATAACAGGGCTCCATAAATGCATTCGAATTTGTATGCGCTATGGTCATACGGGGTATTCCAGACATATTCCCCGGAATACAGGTTTAGCGTATAATTAACGGTAACTGGTATGTTTGAGTTCCCGCCCCTGTACCATATCGGATTTGAGTTAGTAGTAGCAAGCGTATCCCAGAACCGGATCTGCGTAACAAATCCTGTTTTATTTGCCGTGAAGGATTGCCACCTGTTATCCTGGAAAGGATCGGCGCCTATCACGGAAGATTGTGAAGCAAGAGGTAAAGTTGAGATGGACAGGACAGGTGCAAACACCGTTGCTCCCGAGCAGTTACCGACATCATGATTCACGGTCCGGTCTGCCGGGCAGGTAACTGATGGAGGTATGTTATCAGCAATAGTTATAATCGTACTATCTTTCTTAGAACATCCATGTGAATCTGAAGCCTGATAGACAAGTTTTTTATTTCCGCACACTCCGTTACTGCTGAAAACAGGATCCGTTGTATCGGAATGATTCAGATAAGATGATCCGCTACCGGTCCACAAACTGGTATAGGGAAGAGTTCCGCCTGTGGGATGTCCATGCAGATTTATCGTATCTGCCGGACAAATTGCCGGGCTCTTTGGAGTTACATTTACCGTAATTGTGTTTGAGTAAACAGTAAGTGTTGCGGCATTTGATGTAGCCGCAGGGGTACATGCACCTGAAACCACACAATGGTATTGACGGTTATTCATTGATGAGGGCGGGTTGGTAATAACAAGGGTAGCCGTGGTTGCCCCCGAGTAAACACCGCCATTTGGAATATTGTTCCAGCTGCTTATATATTCCTGCCATTGATAGGTAAGAGCAGTACCCGTGGCCGTCACCATGAACGAGGGTGCTCCGGTTAGTTCACAGGTATGTACGCTGACGGGTTGGCCTGATATGGCAGGAGAAGCATTGACGACAACAGCTAATTGGCCTGGCGAGCTTGTTCCGCAGTAATTTTGCGCTGTCACTGAAATATTCCCGTTCTGACCTGCAGATCCTGTTGTGACCGTAATCGCATTGGTTCCCTGGCCTGAAAGGTTTGTCCATCCGGTGGGGACGGTCCAATTGTAGGTTACAACTGACGAATCCTGGCTTACGCTATATGCAGTTCCGGCAATTCCCGGGCAAACGGCAGTAGATCCTGTAATCGGTGTGGGAGTGCTCGGACTGTTAATTTCCAGCCGGTACCATCCGGTTCCTGTATAAAACTGAATTTCGCCGGTAACTGTGTTATAAATTGTAAGACCCTGGACTGCAAGCATGATATTGCGCTGGGCTGTAGTCATTCTTGGAATCAGGATGCCTCTGGATGATGAACCTACATCCATAATTGCTGAAGGGTCGGGTGGTGCATAGATTATATTAAAGGAAAGACCAATGGAAAGCTGGGAACCCGATGCACCCGATATACCGGTAGACTGGCCGCACGCGGAAGTCCATTGAGATCCATTATGGAAAGCAATCCGGCCATTAGAAGTATTATAGATCAGCAATCCGGCTGCCGGTGAACTGATTCCGCCAGGGTCAATTCTCGGGATCAACATTCCCCTGGAAGGGTCGTTCATATCAAGCATGGCTGACCCGTTGGGTGGGGTTGGAGTATAGGCATAAATAGAAATTCCCCCGCCGGGACTATTACTCCCGGTTGAAATTCCGGAAATTTTCGTGGCAGCAACTTCATTCCACACGGTCCCATTGAAAAAATTATACCTGTTGGTTGTGGTATTGTACAGAATAAGACCGGTAGCGGGGGAAGGAATCGAATTGCGTTGTGCTGTAGATAAACGGGGCGGTAAAAAACCCATTGTAGTACTTTTCACATCCAGCATGGCCGAATTATCGGGCGATGTTCCGTCCGTATTAATTGCGGTCTGCGCATTTGCAATGTTCATTGACAGAGCAATTGCAACAATCCCACAAAATATAATTCTTATATGCATGATGTATTTATTAATAGTGATCCTGATGAATGAATCAATTAATTTTAATATTCCAACCCACACCTGTAATCGTAATTTTTCAGTTGGTGTAGATGACTATTCGTATTTCTAGAAGAAACAAAATTATAGGGCGAATCAAACCCTGAGCAGCTATATGTTCAATATCCTAACAGTCAGATTCCGGTTTCCTGCATCCGGGTAAAAATAACAGCTAGTCTTTTTTTCCTTTTGGCAAAGTTACTCATTTTCAGCAATAAAAATACTTTTTATGCAAAGAATCCAATTATCAATGAAAAAACATCGTTCCCCGATGATGCTTTGTTTTTGCGAATGGATCAGATTCAGGTTACGGTTCTAAATTATATTTATGACGATTTGTTTATTAATAACTTGATATTATGGCGTAATCTTATAGATTCCAAGAAGAAAGTTTGCATATGCGATATAATCATCCACTAAATCAACCACGCCATCTCCGTTCAGATCTCCTGGCAGATAGCCAAAATCACCATGCAGGAATGAAGAATAAATATAATAATCATCAAGGAGATCAATGACTCCATCCTGAACAGGAATGGCAGGATAGGGTGTGGTTGCAGAGTTAATATCCCCCGAATAAATTCCAAAGACACCACCGCTTAAGGATTTCAGGTTATTTCCATAAGCTTTTGAAGCAGATGTGCTAAGGTCGTAATTCAACGATGTTGTATTTACCAGCAAGGGCGCGGCAGTTACAGTTTCAAGACTGTTCCGGTTTTTGATGGTAACATAATAACTTCCACTAAAAGCCCTTGGAATCACAAACGTTGCATTTCCGTTTGTAGAAAGCGAAAGATTATTTGCAGTGTACTTAACTGTTGAATAGGTTACCGGGTCGTGCAATTCAACCGTGATATGATCGGCAACTGAGGATCCCCAGTGAGGACCTACCTGATCCCTTGCTGCGCGCATAGTGCCGGCACCCATATATAACCCTTCAAGGAAACATTTAAGGGTTAAATATTTGTATTGCGCCCTGTTGCCCGTGAATGTGCTAAAAGATGTCAGTCCGGTCGCAGTCAGCTGGTGGCTGCCGGTATTTGCAAGGTTATATTCTACAACAGGTAATGGATTCACTTTTTCACAGTAGATCTGACTTTCAGTGCCAACAATATCTGCGGACATATACTGGAATGTTGCGTTACAGGAAAAACCTGTAATGTTCTGTTGTGTAATTGTCCAGTAACGGTTAATGTAACTTCCTGTTACACTGTCGTAGGAGTATTTTGCATTAACTAGATTAACCCCCACATTTGCATCTGTTCCAAAGGTTCCGGAAGTAAATGCGAGAGTAACAGGGGAGTATTCTACCGTTCCTGTATTATCACCAACCGGATAAGTGAAACTTCCGGGTATCGTAAATGTTCTCATCAATTGACCGGTACTGGTTGCAACGATCATGGAGTTGGTGGAAGGTGTTCCGGCAACTGTAGCAGAGGAGCCGAGGATAAGGTTACTGGCTCCGAGGGTAATCAGTCCGTTTGTGAGACTCAGGATTCCATTTACCTTGGTGTCGGAGTTTACAGTCAGGCCATTAGAATTATTAATGGTAAGGTTGGCAAATGCATTCGGTCCGCTTATACTTTGTGCTGCTGTTCCAGCGAAAACAAATGTACCCGGACCCAGAGAGGTGTAATTACTTGGTAAGGGTACTCCTCCTGAGGATATTGCTGTATCAGGCAATAAGTCGGCAGACAGGATGCTGCCGTATCGGGTTCCGGCATTGACCGGCAACCCTGAAACCTCCAATAACAATATTAGGGATATGATATGTAAGGCTTTCTTCATAACGATCAGGACTCCGTTAAGGTTTCAAATATATAATAATATTTCTTATTATCCTACATTTTTACTGCAAATATTTAAAATTGTTACTTTATTTTGGTTTTCAATTCATTGAAACATCAAGGATAAGTTTTCGGAATTTTATAAAAACCATGAAAAACTTATCGTTTGCCTTCTGAGGCAAAGCTTGTGAATAATAAAAGAATTATAATAATTTAATAGGAGGCAACATTAAAAAAAACATAACAACTAACCATGAAAAATCAACTGAAATGGATGTATTTATAATGTTGAATATGGATGTAAGACTGATTTTCATCTGCCGGTGGGTAATTCCTCTCAGAAAATGCCATCCATTTATGGTATTGGTTTTCCGGTAAACCGTATTCTAGTCCAAATGAAGCCTATACCGCTTGCGGACAACTGAAAGTGCCGGAAGAAAAAAGCTATTGTGTTGGGATTGGTCATGATTTTTGAATTAAGACATTTTCGGTTTACAGCTGATAAATGTCCTGGTTTCCCCAATGATCTCCCAACACCCGGAGTTCAGCACTTTTTCTTTGGCTGTCGATCTTGGCTGGTGACCATCTTCAAGATATAAAATGCCATCTGGTTTTGTTAACCTATTCAATTCCTGTAAGAATGGGGCTGTATTTCTCACCATGTGAAACATATCCAGGGCATAGATTATATCGGCAATATGCGATGGCAGGTTCACGGTCCGGCCATCGGTCAGGACCGGCTTAACATTTTTCAGATTGTGTTTTTCGATTATGCGAAAAGCAGATTTAATGGCGAGCTCGTGGATATCAATGGCATAAACCAGTCCGTTCTCCCGGGCCAGTTCTGATGCCTTTAGCAGGTACCTGCCTGTCCCGCTGCCATAATCGATAACGGTCTGGCCGCCTTTGATGTTGAACGTATCAAGTTTGCCGTCACCTGATTTGAAGATATCAGCAATATTGAACATGAATGCCATGATCCTGAATGCCCAGTCTGGCATCCGGTCCATATCATTTCCACAAAAGATCTTTTTCATGCAGATGTAATTAATTGATCGTTGATAATTTGGTTCCTTCAAAGTTACAATTTAATATATGACAGTCCCCAACTCCATCAGCAGTGATGATTTCCCTGAAGAAACAGAAACGGAAGCACGTTAAAAAATCAATTCCGGATGTATTCATCTCATTAGATTAAAATGTATTAAATTTACTCTCCCAAGAAATATTATTTCAATTTATTTCACCATGAAGAAGCAAAAAAACACCCGGAAAACGATTAAAAGACTTACGTCAAAAGCAATCCTTGCATTTGAAAATGAATTTTATCTTGAGACATCCTGGATTATCTCCACGATCATCGAAATACGGCTCATGAATATTTTAACACGCGTAGAAGGCAAGAATCCCGGAACTTCATATAATCTCGACAGGTGTATAAAACGGGTAAAATACCATATTTTCAGAGGTGATCAGCCGATTCTTTCCATGGAAATCGGATTGCTGTTGCCAGATGCAATCCGGGTCTGGAAAAATCACAGGAATAAAATCCTGAAAGACATGAATGATAAACATATTTCTGTTCAGCGGTTTGCCGGACTTGCACAGGAAGGGATTGTTCTTATGCAGGATACGAATGCATCCTATAAGAAATTCAAATCAGCATGGATCAAGTCGCACACACACGCAGCATCGCAGCCTGAAATGAAACCGGAAGAACATGAGCAGGTCTGAAACAGGTGAGTTTCTTTACAGGTATTTCCGAAAGCTTACCGCTTCTTTTCAATCCAGCCTTTATAAGGCAGCTATTACCGGCGATGTCGAAGATATTCATAAAGCACGTGTCGAGGTTAAGAAAATGAATGCCCTCTTCATCCTGTTTGAAACCATAATGCCTGGTTTTTCAGGGGAAACAGGAAGCCGAAGTTTGTTTAGGGATCTCTTCCTGAAGGCGGGGATTGTTCGTGAACAGCAGCTGATCCTTCATTTTCTTGAGAAAATGGATGATCGTGATCCGGTTTTACATGAGTTCAGTGGATGGCTCCTGAAGAGGAGCCAGATACAGATACGGCAATTCCTGGGTTCTGTTGTCAGTTTCGACAAACATCAACTTAAGGATCTGACCCGGTCCATCAGGAAGAATCTTAAACAGGTAAGCAAGAACCAGATAATACTAAGTTTATGGCAGACAATTGAAAGGAACTCATTCAGGATACAATATACCCTGGCGGGATGGAATGACCCGGAACATATCCACCGGATCCGACAGAACATTAAAACAATGACAGCTGTTACAAAACAGGTTTCACAGGTTGTTACGATGGCCTGGCTCAACCAGCTGAATTCCGATCTGACCCGCATTGAAATAGCAATCGGAGAATGGCATGACAGGGTTGTACTGATAAATGCAATGGACCGTTTCATGAAGACGAAACCATATGCAAAGGGAAAATCACATGCACATTTTTTGGAGATCAGGGATCAGTTAATAGTTGAGAATTCAGCTACCCTTGGGAAGTTAAAGCCGGAAATAAAGACATGTGTTTTATTTATTAAAAGTATGGCCCGAAAGAGAAATTATCTGCAATGATCAGGTGCCCTCAAAACCTGACGGGAATCTGAATCTTTTTAATAGCATACGGGAC
>Ga0182027_10010353_pt1 | contig 13288 bp, 7 predicted proteins | sample 712E1DmetaG_FD_121300 | JGI IMG/M metagenome (GOLD analysis project Ga0182027, IMG submission 121300) | Permafrost microbial communities from Stordalen Mire, Sweden - 712E1D metaG (Illumina Assembly) | ecosystem: Environmental > Terrestrial > Soil > Wetlands > Permafrost | place: Sweden...
ATCAAAACGCCCCGCTTTAAGCGGGGCGTAGGTTCATGGGACGATCGGATCGCCGATGCGGTAATTGACAAAGAAAGCATCACTTACATCATCGATCTGTTTGTTCCAATTGTCGCCGAAGAGTGCTCGCGCGATCGCTTCAGTACTCACCCAGCGCAACACCCCGCCGCGAGCGACGGCATAGACCCTGGGATCTGATTGGATCTTGATCATTTTTTTGCCGGGGCGGTAGGTGACGTTGCCGCCCAATGGGATCTCTGCGAGGTCGGCATCGGAAATGACCTGCACGCCGCCAAATCCGTCATACCACGACAAGAAAGTGGAACTGTTCACGAAAACGTAGCGCTTGCCATCGGCGCCGCAGAAATAAACGGCCGGAAGCGATCCTTTGATCAGCGTGTCGGAAGCGCAGTTTGGGGTTGTTGGTTGTTGGTTGTTGGTTGTTGGGGCCGCTAGACCCTTGTCGGTATTGATGTCGGGGGTGCTCACGATGGCGATGGCGGGCGTATAGGCGCCGGTCGCGGTCGGGTCGGTGGCGGGCGGAGGGCTGTTGGTTATCGGTGTTTGGTCGTTGGTTGTTGGTTTAGAATTGACCACGACGACCTTGCCGACGATCGTGAAGACGCCGCTCGAGACGGCCGAGGCGAGCAACGCGCCGGCAAAATTATATCCTTCGACTTTAATTTTTCCTTGCGCCGTTGAGGTATCAGGAATTATCCAACTTAAGCTTGTCGAAGTCGCACTGTCGGCGATCGTGATCCAATCGGTTCCGTTATCAGTTGAATATGAAACTTTATATTTGGTGAAAGCGCCGTTAGCCAGGATCCATTCAAGACCGGCCGTCATGCCTGCGTTGTAGAATGCTCCGCTGTTAGGAGTTCGGATCGTGATGGAGGGAATGTAGACAATTGCAGGCCCTCCTCCGCCGCCGGATTGAACAGCGTCAGAAAAGTTGGCGGTGACATTAATATTGTCGGAGACATTGGCATCGGTGCGCGGATTGACGGTTGAAGAGTCGGACCAAGAGACAAGGTGATAACCCGCGTCCGGCACGGCGGTGACGGCGGTGCCACTTGCATTGTAATTCACGGTTTGCGAGACGGTGCCAGTTAACGAGCCATGGGCGCCGGCGGTGTAGGTGAGGGTGTAGGTATTAATGGCGAAAATCGCATTCACTGCGAGATCGCTCGCGGCATTCGCGTCAGTGCGGGGATTTGCCAGCGATGAATCACTCCAACCCGCAAAGTGATACCCCGCGTCCGGCACGGCGGTAACCGCGATGCCGTTTGCGCCTGCGTTAACCGTTTGCGACGTTGTACCCGTGAGCGAGCCATGGATACCGGCGGAGTATGAAAAGGCGAAAGTATTGGTGGCAAAATTAGCGGTAACGGTAATATTGCTTACCACGTTAATGTCCGTGCGGGGATTCTGCGTTACGGAGTCGGACCAATTCACAAAATGGTAGCCGGAATCCGCCACCGCCGCCACGGCCATGCCGTTCGCGCCGGCAGTCACGGTCTGCGGGGTCGAACCAGTCAAGGAGCCATGGGAACCGGCGGAGTATGTCAGGGTGTAGCTGGGAGTGGTATAGGCAAAGTTCGCCGTGAGCGTCAGATCAACGGTTACGTTTGCGTCCGTTCGCGGGTTAGACGTCGAGAGGTCGCTCCAATTGACGAAATGGTAACTGGCGTCCGGCACAGCAGTTACAGCTGTGCCACTTGCACTGTAATTCACAGTTTGCGAGACGGTGCCGGTTAAGGAACCATGGGCGCCCGCAGTATAGGTGAGAGTGTACGTGTTGATGGCGAAATTGGCGGTGACGGTGATGTTGCCCGAAACATTGGAATCGGTTCTGGGATTGGCAGAAGATGAATCCGACCAATTCACGAAGTGATAGCCGGTCGCGGGAACGGCGGTGACAGCGGTTCCCGAGGCGTTATAGTTAACGGTTTGCGTAGATGTGCCGGTTAACGAGCCGTTCACGCCAGCGGAGTAAGTCAAGGTAAAAGTATTGATGGCGAAGGTGGCTGTGATGGAGAGATCGCTCGTCACACCGCTATCGGTGCGTGGGTTCGTTGATAAAGAATCGGACCAATTAACAAAGTGATATCCGGTATTCGGGACGGCGGTCACCGCCGTGCCGGAGGCGCCGTAGTTCACGACCTGTGTTGTTGATCCGGTTAGTGTGCCGTTTGCACCGGTAGAATATGTAAGCGTATGTGTATCAATTGCAAAGCTAGCTGTGACCGTAATATTTCCTGTTACGCTGCTATCGGTGCGTGAAGCGGTGGCGACGCTATCGGACCAGCTCACGAAGTGGTAGCCGGTGTTCGGCACGGCGGTGACCGCAGTACCGGAGGCGTTGTAGTTAACCGTTTGCGTAGTTGATCCGGTGAGCGTGCCGTTTGCACCGGCTGAGTAGGTCAAGGTAAAAGTATTAATGGCGAAATTGGCGGTGACAGTGATGTTGGCCGAAACATTAGCATCGGTACGACTGGCAGCGCTAACGGAATCGGACCAATTAACAAAGTGGTAGCCGGTGCTTGGCACAGCTGTCACCTGGGTGCCGCTTGCGTTATAGTTCACGGTTTGCGGTGAGGAACCAGTGATTGTGCCACCGGTGCCGGCGGCGTAGGTGAGGGTGTAAGTATTGATCGCGAACGATGCCGAGACGGTGATGTTGACCGTGACGCTCGCGTCGGTGCGTGGATTGGCGGTTGAAGAGTCGCTCCAATTGACGAAATGATAACCGGTATTCGGCACCGCCGTTACAGCCGACCCGCTTCCGCCATAATTAACGCTCTGCGAGGTTGTTCCCGTGAGCGTTCCGTTCGCGCCAGCCGAATAGGTGAGGGTGTATGAATTGATGGCAAAGTTGGCAGTCGCGGTGATATTGCTCGTGACATTGGCGTCGGTGCGGCTGGCAGTACCAACACTGTCTGACCAGCCGGTGAAATGATAGCCGGTGTTCGGCACGGCGGTGACCTGCGTGCCTGAACCGCCAGAGCTGACCGTCTGCGGCGAAGAACCAGTAATCGCGCCATTAGCACCGGCGGTATATGTGAGGGTATAACTCGGCGGCGATCCAAAGGTCGTGAATGTCCACTGGAGCGGATAACTGGCACCGCCTATCACGGTCAACCCGTTAGAATCTTGGCAACCGCTGACCGTCACCGTTACCGGCGTGCCGCTCGCGAACGAAACGGTATTCGGTATTGTAATCAAATCGTATGTGCCGCCGGTTTGCGCGCCGCTTAAGCCGGCAGACCAACTACCGTTCTGCATCGCGACATCATTGAAGCTCGCATTAACCGGCGTGGTCGAAAGGTGGCAGTTTGTCGAATTGATGTCTTCCGAAAAGTTAATGGCGATTGAAGTCGACACACTCACACCGGTTTGCCCGTTGGCTGGCGTCACGGAAACGATCACCGGCGGTGCGCCGTCCATAATTTTGCCATAACTCCGCGTGGCGAGCGCCCCGAGCGTCGTGGCAACGCTGCCCAAGGTTCCTTGGTTGGTGTATTTAATGGCCACCCCATCGTTGCCGGTGACATACGGAAGGGCGGTCACGGCGATATCAAGATAGTTATTGCTTCCCGTGCAAGATATTCCGTTGATCGCCGATATACCAACCATACCCGCCGTGACAATGCTCCAATCCCCGGCTTCGTAGTTGCATTGAGTGACGGTATTGTAAAAGTTAAGACGAACAACAGTAACTCTACCCATGTGGCCGGGATCCATATACATGTTCCTAGGCGAAAAATAGGCCGTATAGGTCAAGTTACTTTGCACATTTGTCTCGGTGCGCGCGACGACAATAGAACCGTCGGACCATGTGTCAAACTGATATGCGGAGGTGTTTTGCGAAAAAGCGGTTACCTGTGTGCCGTTCGCCCCGGAATTTACTGTCTGAACCGATATGCCACTAATACCGGTAAGGCCGTCGCCACCGACCGCAAGATAAGTGATCGTATAAGTGGTGATGGCGAAATTAGCGGTGACGGTGATGTTTCCCTGCACATTGGTGTCAGTGCGCGGATTGGCGGTGGAGCCGTCAGACCAGTTCACAAAATGATAGTTCGTATTAGGAACTGCGGTCACGGCTGTGCCATTTCCACCAGAAAGAACCCCCTGAAGCGCCTGCCCCGATATGGTACCGTTGCTCCCTGCTATATAGGTGAGGGAATATCCCGAATTTACATAGGCAATATCAATCGTGCTCGTGGAGTTGGCGTTAACCGTAACCGATAATGAAGAGTTGCCCGAAGCGTCGCTGGGATAATATAGAGCTTGAGCGCCGTTAATGATCACAGAATAGACCGAGTTCGCGGTTAACCCGCTCAAGGATAGGGTTGTTGTCGCGGATGATGAATCGTTATTTTGCAAAACGATCTGCGCATTGTTGGCATAGGTGCTTGAGGTCGTGCTGGAATAGACCCACACTTTTTCATTAGAGGAACCCGTAATAAACTGAGTGGATGGATAAGTGTAGGATACGTCGATATAGCTGGGTTTGGCGGGCGTCGATTGCCAATTTATACTTTCATAGACGAACATTTCCGTAAAATGATACCAGGCCTGTGTTGCATCCATCATCCATTTTAGACCGGAGAAACTCGTGTCATAGGCGGCGTAGCTTGTCGTCAAGGTTTTTGGGGTTGCGCTATAAAGAACCGCCTGTCCATTGGTATCAACCACTCCGTATTCGCCATGCTGTTCAATTCCCGTTCCATAAGTAGTTGTTACTCCGTCATTATAAAGCCAGTTGTGGGCGCTCGTGCCCGTGATCATGGAGAAAAAATACGGCGGAGCAACCTCCGGCCAACCCTGGGTCCATGTATTGCACCAATTTGTTTCCGTCGCGGACGGCGCCGTTGTATTAAAGATGGCGGTGTCGTGAATCGTTCCGGATGTCTGCCCGTGCGTCGGCGAGGCAAGATGTTCGTAATACCTTATCGTCGCCGTGCTCATCGGACCGACAAAGAACAAGAAACGCGAATGCGAAACGTCGCCGTTTCCCGGATCGGTGGAAGTTACAATGAGGGAGTAGGTGCCGGTGCGATGAGCGACAAAACTTCCGGTGATCACGTTTCCTGTCTTGCTGCTTGAAACCGTTTCTGTCGGGCTGGCCGCAACGGCGTAGGTGCAATTGTTGCATGCGTTGACAACGCCGGTATTATTAAGCGTGTTCAAAGAAACACTGAAATTTACCGTATCATTCAAATTGTAAGTTCTAACCGTGCTTGAGCTCATCTGGATCATCCCGATATTCTCTTTGTCAAAATAAGTGTTATTGCCGCTATTTTGAAAATTCCCGTCGGCATTATTCAAAAAGAACGTGTTGTTGTGAACATTGGTGTAGTTGGCGGTCGAACGGGTGGCAATGGCGTCCCCGTAGGTTGATTTTATCGTGTTTCCCGTGATTGTAACTCCGGTTGATGTGTTGTCCCAAAACAGATCAATACCCTGATCGGTCGAAGCGTTGATCACATTATTTTGAATGGTTCCGCTGGCGCCGTTTTGAAAATAAATGCCGTTAATAAGATCCGTTATATGTAAATTTTGAACGGTGACGTTGGTGAATCCGCTGTTATAAACTCCATAGGTGTAGTCGCCGGCCGTTGTCGGCGTTTGCGGCACGTTTTTTAACTCATGCCCGTTTCCGTCAATGGTGATACCGTTCGCCCCGACGATCAAGGCGTAGGTGCCGTTAGCATTCGGAGCCGTGCAGGAGAGATCGCTGCTGAGAGTGTAGTTCGAGGTCACTGTGTCTCCACAAACGCAAGCGGTGGCACCGCCGCAATTTTTCGCCTCGGCTAGCGGAACCTTAAAAGACAAAAGACCGAAGAAAAAACCGACGAAAAACAACGCTCCGAATAATTTACCGAAACCGATCAAACCGGCCGATTGGTTTGTTTTTGGAAATGAAAGGCGCATTTGAAGATGTTACCGATCGGGGTCGACGGCGTTTTTTAATTCTGCGCTAAGACGCTTTTTCCCAGAGCCGATCGAAGATCGACTGCATCATCATGGTTATGTGCTGGTCATCGACGGCGATCGCGAAAGGCGTCGCAATTTGCCAAAAGACGACGGTATGGGCGGATATGTGAAAGGAAGATGTGAACGTCATGTCCTTGGGAAGCAGTTTCACCTGCAAGCCGGGACCGCTGTACGACTCTTTAAGCGCGGCGTTTTCTTCATTGGCTACCAGCAACGCTCGGGCTTTTATTTTCTTTCCGGAGCGGAACTCTTCAGCCACAACCTCGAAAGCATGGCTCATTAGGCCGATCACCTCGGCGCCGCAACCAAAGAAAGAAAGGTCATATTTGGCGACGTTATAAATGCGATCGATATAATCGCGTAAATTCCGCCGCCCTTCGATCATGCGAACCAGGGGTGAATTCTCGCCTTGCTGATAGGAGGCCAGCAGATTAGGCAAAATACTCATCACCGCATCCTCTGTCTTGCTCACGGATTCCATCTTGAGCCGCAGGCGATCAATGAGCAATGACGGCGAGCTGACGACGAATGACCGCGAAAACTTCCGTCGATCTTTCAAATCGGCCAAACCGCGCCGTTCAAGCTCACGAATGATGGCGTAAAGCTTGGGCCGCGACCACTTGAGTTCCGCGGCCAGCTTTGAAATGCTGACGGGGCCGAGCCGCACCGAAGCTGTGTAAAGTCGCGCTTCGGATTCAGAAGCCCCCAGTTCTTTAATACCATTGTAAACGCTTTGGGTCAATTCTTCGGCTGTATACATAGAGAAAATAATTATATTTGTAAAATTAATTATACATTAATTGGGAACCGTAGCAAATGTCTTTGCGAACACGTATAAATTTGTATATTTATAAATGAAAAGGCATAAACAGTTTTACGTACACGACAATCGGATTTGCATTGATCAGGCGAAATCCGTTTTCCGTAAAGTTATCAACATCGATTTATTTCGACCTCAACATATCGAATTTCGCGGAAGGAATGGCGGACTTTTGACAAGAAAGCGGCTTTTCTATATACTGCTCACACGTTTAATTCATCCTCCGATGTCGATCGGGGGGCTCTCCGCCAAAGGCGGATGGCTAAGTTTCCACTAGTTATGGAGACCACAAAACAAACTTTTACCGAACTGTTGGAGGAAAAATCATTCCTAAACGTCCCCAAGATCGGGGACATCGTGAAGGGCACGATCGTCGCCATCACGAAAAACGAGGTCAAGATAGACATCCCGGGATTCCGCACCGGCGTCGTGCGCGGACCCGAACTCAAGGATGAGTCGGGCATGTACGACTCGCTCAAAGTGGGCGACGAGGTCGAAGCGACGGTGGTGGGCGCCGAGAACGAGAACGGCGACCTTGAATTGTCGTTCCGTTTCGCCGGGCATTTGCGCGCCTGGGAAACGGTGCGCGAGATGATGCAAAAACGCGAAAAACTCACCGTGCGCATCTTGGAAGCCAACAAAGGCGGCATGCTCGTGCGCGTGAACCACATCCAGGGATTCCTGCCGGTTTCCCAGCTCTCGCCCGATCATTATCCGCGCGTTTCCGGCGGCGAGAAGAACAAGATCTTGGAAAAGCTGCGCACCTACGTCGGCGAGGACTTCATTGTCCAAGTGATCGACGTGAACGAACAGGAACGCAAACTGATCGTTTCCGAAAAATCCATTTGGGAAGAGGACCAAAAAGAAGTGCTTGCCAAATTCAAAGTGGGCGACATCGTCGAAGGCGAAGTCGTCGCGCTCGCCGAGTTCGGCGCCTTCATCCGCTTCGACGGCCTCGAGGGTCTCGCGCACATTTCCGAACTCGCCTGGCAGCGCATCGACCATCCGCGCGACGTTCTCGCGATGGGGCAGAAGGTGAAAGCGCAGATCATCAACGTCGAGGGCTCGAAGATCTTCTTGTCGCTTAAGCGCCTTGTTGACGATCCGTGGAAGAATGTCACCGACCGCTATCACATCGGCCAGATCGTAAAGGGCAAGATCATCAAAGCCAATCCGTTCGGATTCTTCGTCGAGCTTGACACCGACATCCACGGGCTCGCCCACATCAGCGAACTTTCGTCCAAGCCGATCAAAGAGCCGACCGAGGCCGCGAAGATCGGCGACGAGCTCGCCTGGAAGATCGTCTCGATCGAACCGGAACAGCACCGCCTCGGCCTTTCGCTCAAAGCCATGGAAGCCGCCGATGAGGGCGAAAAAAAATAAAAAATATGGTATGTTAATGGGGCTCCGCCTTGGCGAAGCCCCATTACATTATTATGGAAAGCAAACCTATGAAATCATCCCCGGTAAAAGGCCTGCTAATTTTTTTTGCCGTACTCGTTGTCGTCGGCATTATTTTTTCGACCCTTAACCTTAACGCCGCCAAACCCGCAACCGTCGACTTGGGAACCTTGGCGCATCAAGTGACGGCGGGCCAGGTAAAGTCGGTCGCAGTCAAGGACTCAACCTTGACCGTCACGCTTAGCGACAAAAAGATCGAAGTGGCGAGCAAAGAAAGCGGTGAATCGTTCACGACCCTCATGAAGAACTTGGGGGTCGCCGATGACAAGCTTGCGGCGATCGATCTCACGGTGGAAACGCAAAGTTCGTTTTCCGCGTGGATGAGCGTCATGCTCCCGATCGTCCTCCCGATCCTCGCGATCGGCATCCTCGTCCTCTTCATGATGCGTTCGGTGCAAGGACAAAACATGCGCGCCATGTCGTTCGGGCAGAGCGGCGCGCGCGAGTATGGCAAGAATGACAAGAACCGCCTCACCTTCGCCGACGTCGCCGGCTCCAGTGAGGCCAAAGAAGAACTCATGGAGGTCGTCGAATTTTTGAAAAGCCCGAAAAAGTTCGTGGCAGTGGGCGCCAAAATTCCAAAGGGTGTATTGCTCATGGGTCCGCCCGGCACGGGCAAAACGCTCATGGCGCGCGCGGTGGCCGGCGAAGCCAATGTCCCCTTCTTCCATATTTCCGGCTCGGAGTTTGTCGAGATGTTCGTGGGCGTCGGCGCCGCGCGCGTCCGCGACCTCTTCGCCCGCGCCAAAAAGAGCGCGCCATGCATCATCTTTATTGATGAGATCGACGCGGTCGGCCGCCAGCGCGGCGCCGGGCTCGGCGGCTCGCACGACGAGCGCGAACAGACCTTGAATCAAATTTTGGTCGAGATGGACGGCTTTGACCCGTCGATCGGGATCATCGTCATGGCCGCCACCAACCGCCCCGACGTGCTTGACCCGGCGCTTTTGCGCCCGGGACGCTTTGACCGCCGCGTCACCTTGGACCTCCCCGACATCAACGAACGCGAAGCTATTTTAAAAATTCATGCCGCCTCCAAGCCGCTTGAGAAAGACATCAACTTGCGCAAGATCGCCGAGCGCACGCCCGGTTTTTCCGGCGCCGATCTCGCGAACGTCATGAATGAGGCCGCCATCCTAACTGCGCGGCGCAATAAGAAAACAACGGGCAATGACGAGGTGCTCACCTCGATCGAAAAAGTCATGTTGGGTCCCGAACGCCGCTCGCGAGTGATCAACGACCAAGAGAAAAAGACCATTGCTTATCACGAAGCCGGCCACGCGCTGGTTTTCCACGAACTGCCCGAGGCCGATCCGGTGCAGAAAATTTCGATCATCGCCCGCGGACATGCCGGCGGCTACACCCTAAAGATGCCGACCGAGGACAAGCGCCTGCATTCCAAAGCCGCCTTCCTCGCCGACCTCGCGGGCTCATTGGGCGGTTATGTCGCCGAGGTCGAGGCCTTTGGCGAAGACAACGTAACGACCGGCGCCAGTTCGGACCTGCGGAGCGCCACGCAAATGGCGCGCCACATGGTGACCGACTTTGGCATGTCAAAGCTGGGTCCGCGCACCTTCGGTAACAAGGAAGAAATGATCTTCTTGGGCCGCCAAATAAACGAAGAGCGCGACTATTCCGAACACACCGCCGAGGCGATCGACGCCGAAGTGACGCGTCTCATTTCCGACGCCCGCGCCACCGCCGAAGTCGTCCTCAAAAAGAATCGTGCGACGTTGGACAAGCTCGTCGCCGAGTTGCTCGTCAAAGAAACTTTGGAACGCGAAGAATTTGAAAAGCTGGTCGGACCGAAATTGGCAAATGGCGCGTAGCATGTGGCAAATAGCGTGTGGCAAAATCGCTCCGATAGACATCGGGGCGATTTTTGCTATTTGGCGGCGTAATTTCTGGCGGCAAAATCGTATTGCGCGATGAAGATCTTTTTAAGCGGCTCCAGAGAATTGAGCTCGTAAAAGACAAGCACCGCATCGCGATATTCATTCTCGTCGATACTCCTGTACGAAAGCGGCGCGCAACCGTGCGCCAAAAGAAGCGCGTTAGCCATGAGCCGAGCGGTTCGCTTGTTGCCATCGTCAAACGGCTGGATATAACCGATCACGGACAAAGCCAGCAGCGCCTTATCGTACGGCGATCGCGCTTTGGCGATCGCGCCGGACAAGGCGTCAACCGCTTCGGTAATTTGATGGATATTATCAAGCGGCCGATATTTGGAGCCAAGAATGCCCACCGGCTTTTGTCTAAGTCCCGCCTTGACCCCCAGCCCTTCCGTTAAAATTTCATGAAGGCGTTCCAAATTTTGCCGCGTCATGTTTTTAAACAGCGGGCTATTTTGGTGAATGAAAGAAAAAGCGTTTTTATGGTCCACGATCATCCGCGCTTCGTCCTTGTCATGGCCGGCCGCCTCTTTATGGTCCTTAAGAAGACGCTCGGTGTCCAGCAGCGTGTATGTGTTGCCCTCGATCTTTGACGACTTCCAAGAAAGTTCGATCACCAATCGCTCCCACTCCCTCTTTTGATGCGCTTCCGAAGTGTCGGCGGTGCGGTTTTTATATTCCGCGGTTGCGGAATCAAGCGCCGCAAGTTCTCGCTCCAAAAAAATCTCCGGCGGCATCGAGGATAACAAATCGAAATTATATTTTGCCAAGCCATATCGCTTATCCGGCTCTTCGGCGCAATATGCTTTGGCGTCAACGGCGGAAAATAAACGGCCGACCGGACTCACCGAATAAACCGTAGCCGGACCCGCCCCATTAACTTCCAACAAACCGATCTTGGCCATCTCCGACAATGACCGTTTGATCGTAACCAAAGAGACCGCATCATTGTCCTTTTGGTAAACGGCGTGCAAATCCGATGACGACAAGACCCGGTTGCGAAGCAAAATCTGGATAATCTTTTGCTGTTTTTGGCTGATTTCGATCATAATCGTATCATTCAGGCACTTTTATCGTATCATATTGATACGATTTTGGCAAGCCGATCGAGGTTTCGGCCAGCTGAGCTGGCTTTCGCCTCGACGAATGTATAGATTTGTATAGATTTGACTAAAATGTATAGTTTTACCGTCACCCCGGCGAACGCCGGGGTCCAGCTTTAAAGAGATGTCTGTCTCTAATAAGCCGCCGCATCTTAAGCAAGCTGGATACACCCCTCGGGGTGCAGGCCGGCGTTCGCCGGTATGACGAATGACGGGTGTTAGGCCGTTCATTTCGGTTTGTGGTATAATAAACGACTATTTCATTTAGCACCTTTGCTCTATGCGCGCATCAACCATAAAAGAAGGAACGCTTTATCGCGACATTGTCCGCGGCGCGTTTGAAATTGCCTGGCGCCGGCGCGAGCTGCTGCCGCTCGGCTTTTTGGCGTCGCTTCTTATGATGAACGGCGGCGCTTTCGAATTCATCATTCGCGCCATCTATAAAATATCGAGCGGCGATCCGTACGCCGGCGGCGCGGCGGCCGCGAGCGCCGTGCTTGACGCGCTCATGGCGGGCGACGCGGCCGGCCGCATGAGCGTCTTCTTCTCGCTCCTTGTCTTCCTCGCCGCCTTCGCGTTCGTCGTTCTCGTCGCCGCTTCCGCTTCGGGCGCGCTTCTTCAGACGATCGCGATTCGCGCGAAAACGAAAACGCGGTCAATGGGTCGGGCCTTCGCCGGCGGCGCGGCGCATGTCGGGCAACTCGTCTTGACCCAGCTTGTCGGGCGCGCCGCGATCTTCGCGGCCTTTGTGCTTGCCGCGCTCGGCGTCTACTCCTCGATCGACGGACGCTTCGGCATTGCGGTCGGCGTCATTCTCTTCGTCATCTTCGCGCTCATCGCGCTCATCACATCGTTTCTCATGATGATGACTAATGCCGGCATTATGATAGGGAATGAGCGCTGGGTGAACGCCGCCCACGATTCGTTCCGTTTCTTAAAGCGCCATTGGCTCGTTTCACTTGAAACGATCGGCATGGTCTTCCTCGCCGCCCTCGCGACCGGCGCGCTCATCCTCGCCGCCCTCGCCGTCGTAATAGCGCCGTTCACTCTTATTCTGCTCGCGCTTTCGGCCCTTCACGCAACCGCCATTATCGCCATCACTACTTTCGTCTTCGGCGCGCTCGGACTTTTCATCGTGCTCATTGGCGGTTCGATGCTCGCCGTTTTCGAACATGCGGCTTGGGCATTGCTCTACACTCGCCTCGTTGACCGCTCCGCCATTTCAAAACTCGAACGCCTTTGGAAAAAATTAAAGAACATGGGGAAGCATGCCCGACCTCGCCGACGCTAAACCGACCGAGCATCTGGTGCGCGTAGTCCGCGAGCGCGATGGCGCGCCGGCTCTCGAATGCGGCTGGGCGCTCATCCGCCTCGAGCCCGAGAGCGGCAACGCCGTTTGCGAACACGGTGAACAACGCATCATCTGCCCCCATCAAGAATTCTCTTCGCTTAATTTTCCCGGTTCCGACGACCTCTGGACGATCGTTTCCGCGCCCGATGATTGTCTCGCGAAAGCCAGGGATGCCTGGACCAAACTCGACCTGCAAAGCGTGATGAATGCGCTCGTGAAATACGCCCGCACGCTCGACCCGGTTTTTTCCGGCGCGCAAACGGCCGCCGACATTGTTCAAAAGACCGCCGAAGCCGAGACCCTTTGCCGGCACTCAATGGACATACTGCACCTGGAGATCAAACGGGCGCGCGGCGAATATAACCGTTTTGTCGCCCGGACCGCCTGGGAGAACGACGAAAAAGACCACCTGCTTTCAAAAGTGCGCGGACTTGAGGACAAATGCGCCGCTCGCGCATATCGATGCGAAAATCAACTGCCGATCTGGCGCCGGCTGTGCGCGGCGCTCGAAGCCGTGGAGGCGGCTCGCCGCGCGACCGCCGCATCGCCTTAAGGCGATGTTTTTGTTATACTGCGTTTACTGAACAATGAACAACACACAATGAACAATTCATGTTCCATCCGGACGGAACCGGAGTCGTTCATCGTTCATAGTTAA
>Ga0182027_10010354_pt1 | contig 13287 bp, 13 predicted proteins | sample 712E1DmetaG_FD_121300 | JGI IMG/M metagenome (GOLD analysis project Ga0182027, IMG submission 121300) | Permafrost microbial communities from Stordalen Mire, Sweden - 712E1D metaG (Illumina Assembly) | ecosystem: Environmental > Terrestrial > Soil > Wetlands > Permafrost | place: Sweden...
ACCACCAAAACACCACCAGAAAGTAAAAAAAGCCACTTCTCGGATATTGTCATATCTTGAAATGGCTTTGCTTTTCTTACAATGTAACTACTTGATTTTACTAGAGGATACGATGTTTTTGGTAGGTTGTTATTACAGTAGTAGGGGTTACCGTAAAAGATATATCGGAGAGGCAGGGATTCGAACCCTGGGTTCCTTTCAGAACACGCGCTTTCCAGGCGCGCGCATTCGACCACTCTGCCACCTCTCCAAAATCTAATTAATTATTATACGGAGGCGGGAGGGTTCGAACCTCCGATGGCCTTACGACCATTCCGGTTTTCGAAACCGGTGCACTCAACCAGCTATGCGACGCCTCCAAAACTTTAATTCGGTGGGGCAGAGATTCGAACTCTGGGTGGACTTACGCCCACAACGGTTTTCAAGACCGCCGCATTAGACCACTCTGCCACCCCACCAACTACTAAAATAAACAAACTACAAAATAAATCTAATAGTAGACGCGGCGCAGCCGTATTTTGAGCACCTTAATTTAATAAATACGGCGAAATCCCGCGAAGCGGGACTGCCACCCCACCAACTATTAAAATACGAAAAGCTGCTTAAAAACCGCAAGAAATATATTCTGAAATATCGTAAAGGAAATATTGCAGAAATTGACAAACGAGAACTCTTTAAAAATAAAACTAAATCCCAAAGCCAATAATCCCAGATTTAGAATAAAAATAAAAGAAAACCCAAAGATGTAATTTGCTTTTAAGAAGTCCCCTTTTTTCGAGCGGATCGCCTTGGCGGAAAAAACCAAATGTAAAATGCTGCTAAAACCTACCAGAAAGAGCATATATTCAATCAGCCAAACCGACTTAACGCCTAATGCCAATAAGCCGTAAATAATAAAAATCAGAATCGTATATATCGGCAGAAGAAACGGCGCCACATTCACCATGGGCTTAAAGAAACTAAACATAATTTCCAAAAGCTTGTGCCCTTTATTATAAATTACCGCCGGCTCCCAAATAAACAAATAGATTGCTAAAAAGCTGATTATGCCATTATAAAAAAGTTGCTGTAAGCCCTTATCAATCTGCGTAAATTCATTAATAAAAGCGACAATCGAGGAATAAACCAGGGGCAAAAGAATAATCGCCAGAATAAATTTAATTATCCCGAAAATTTTACTGGATAACCCGGAAATCTTGCTGGAAAAATCACCGGAAAGCCCACCCGCTTCATTCTGAACGGGTTTTTCTTTACTTTTTGGCGCAGATTTATTATCGGGAGATTCTTTCTTGGCCATTTAAATATGGTTGAAGTATCTTAGGAATCAATACCGAACCATCCTCCTGTTGGTAATTTTCCAATATTGCTACCACGGTACGGGCTAAAGCAATACCGGAACCATTTAAGGTATGCACAAACTCTACTTTTTTACCTTCTTTGCGGCGGAATCGAATATTGGCGCGGCGGGCCTGAAAACTTTCAAAATTACTACAGCTAGACACCTCCAACCATTTATCGGTTCCAGCCACATGCGCCTCTAAATCATAACATTTGCTGGCGGAAAAACTTAAATCCTGGGTAGCCAACATCACTACCCGATAAGGCAACTCTAAAAGCTGCAAGACCTCTTCAGCATTAATTACCAACTTCTCCAATTCATCAAAAGAATCTTCAGGTTTAACAAATTTCACCATCTCTACTTTATCAAACTCATGAACGCGAATTAAGCCTTTAGTATCTTTACCATAAGAGCCTGCCTCTCTTCTAAAGCAGGCCGTATAAGCAGTATAATAAATAGGAAGCTTATCCTCATCCAATATTTCATCGCGGAACATGTTGGTTACCGGAACTTCTGCAGTAGGAATAAGAAAAAGGTCATCGTCTTTTAGTTTATACATATCCTCTTCCAGCTTAGGAAGCTGGCCGGTGCCCTGCATTGAGGCACGATTAACCAGAAACGGCGGGAAAATTTCCGTGTACCCGTGTTTATTGGTATGCAAATCCAACATAAAATTAATCAACGCACGCTCTAATTTTGCCCCCCAGCCCTTAAACAGAATAAAATTCGACCCGGTAATTTTAGTTGCCCGGATAAAATCAACAATATCCAAATTCTGGCAAATCTCGATGTGACTAAGGGGTTTAAAATTAAACTTTTTCTCTTTGCCCCAGCTGCGCACAATTTTATTTGCCGAAACATCCCCCACCGGCAAAGTGGCATGCGGCACATTCGGAATGTTTAAAAGTAATTTATTTAACTCTGCTTCCTGCTCTTTTAATCGAACTTCCAACTCACCGATACGCCGGGAGATTTCTTTCATGGAAGAAATCTTACTCTTAGCGTCCTTCTTCTCTTTAAGCAGTACGCCTATCTCATCATTAGCTTTGTTGCGCAACGAAGACAGCTCTTCAAACTCGCCTAAGGCTTTACGCCGCGCATCATCAATTTTAATCACGCCATCAATATCAATCTTTAAAGCGCGATTCTTAATTGACTGCCTCACTAAATCCTGATTTTCCTTAATAAATTTTATATCTAGCATGTTTACCTTTAATTAGCCCAACAAGCTATAAATTTCTCTATACCAACACACTACCTTCAAAATTTGTTATTATTATACCTTTAGATTCAGTTTCTTTCAATAACATATCTAGTTGATAAGGGAATTGCAGACTGGAGCCCGGAAGCCCAAAAGTGCGGTAAATTCAATATTATTTCAGTAGAACCTTTATTTTTTCTAACAAAACCTCTGCGTCAAAAGGCTTGATAATATACGCATCGGCACCTACATCATTACCTAGTTGCATGTCCTGATCCTGAGCCCTAGCAGTAAACATAATTATAGGTATGTGCATATATCTCTTATCAAACTTGAGTAACCTGCAGATTTTAAAACCATCAACCTTAGGAAGCATTAAATCCAGTATAATTAAATTCGGCTTTTCTTTGCGCGCCATATCTAAACCAGTTTGGCCATCATTAGCGCTTATCACTTCATACCCAGATGCCGAAAGTTGCAAAGTTAAAGCATAGACCATGTCCGATTCATCTTCAATAAGTAATATTTTTTTCTTAGTCATAATTTACTCTCCTAAAGCAGTTTTAGTAATTTTCTAGCGATAAATTTTTTGTACTTACTCTCTAAATTTAAAAACTCCAATCCTACCTTATATTTATCAGAATCTTTACCAAACAAAGAACCGATTTTTTTTATCCAGGCCACCCGCGCTTTTGCTGAAATAACAAATTTTTCGTTTTCCGGAAAAACGAAACTTACTTTTAGCTGAGAATCTGTTTTTAACAAATATTTAGTTGCTAAACAAATCCCCCCTATAGATACATCAATGGACTCAGGCAGCTCAACTTTTCCGTTAGGTAAATAAAGTTTTATGTGAGTTTTTAAAGATGCTCGATTAAAACGCCGCATCTCTGAACCAATATAGATTTCCTTAGTTGAAAACGGAAACGCAGGAAGATTCTTATTATGTGAAAGAATCTTCTGGGAGTAAGATAGCGAGCCTATGGTTATAAAAACATCATCGATTTTATTATTTATAAAATACTCCTTAATCTTGCGCCTGAGTAAACCATAGATCTTAACCGCCTGTCTATCTATCGTTCCGGGAAGAATAATGCTGAAATTACCTACTCTAGGATTTACTACCGTCATCCTGGGCTTATCAGCATCCCCACCTTTAGTTTCCTTAAGTGCTTGATCAAGAATAGCGTGCAGATCTTTAAATAATATCTTGGCCCCGACTTTTAACCTTCTTTTAAATTCATTAAAATTTAAAATTGAAATGCTAATGAAATGGACCGATACTCCACTCTTAATCAGATTGGTAACTTTACTTCTTATGCTTTTATCCAGCATATCCAGAGTATAAAAACGCAGTAAAGTAAAATAAAATTTACTGCCTACTCCAGCTTGGGATTCAACCCAAATATCGCCTTTATGCCTTTCTACTAATTCCTTGGATATAGAAAGCCCTAGCCCCACTCCTTTATTCTCGGCGCCTATAATCTTAGAAACTTGGGTAAATTTATTAAATATCAACGGTAAGTCTGATCTGGCAATACCAATCCCTGTATCAATAACGCCTATTCTAACCCTGTCTTCTAAGACCTTGACCTCAACCTTGATTTTACCGCCATCCATGGTAAATTTAATGGCATTACTGATGAGATTAGAAATAACTTGCCTTATTCTATCAACATCAATAAAAATATTTACCGGCTTTTTAGGGTAAGCATAAGTTAAAACTATATTTTTTTCTTCTGCTGATTCTATAAAAAAACTAGCTGAATCTTTTATTAGATCCACAATATCCACTAAAGAATAATGCAACTTAAGAGTATTTCTCTCAATCCTGGACATATCCAGCAAATCATCGATAATCTTCCTTAGGCGCTCAACGTTGTCTAATGTTTTTTTAAGCACTTCTTTCTGCTTATGGTCTATTTTCCCAACAACTTCATTAAAAACCATAGTCACTAACTGTTTAATTACTGCCAGAGGAGTGCGCAATTCATGAGAAATCGTCGAAATAAACTCAGTTTTCATAACGCTGAGTTCTTCTAACGATTCCAACTTCTTCTCGATACTTAGTTTATCTTTTTTTAATCGCTCAAACTGCATCCGCCGGGTGATGTCTCGGGTAATTCCGATTAAGCCCACAATCCTGCCTTTAGCGTCATAGCGAGGGATTTTAGTTGTAGAAACATAATTATCCACGCCATCCGGACGGGTGGCTCTTTCAATTTTATCAATTATTGGTTTACCGGTACTTATAACTTGCGCGTCATCTTGGGCCATTTTTTTAGCCCGAATTTTAGAAAAAAGATCAAAATCTGTTTTTCCTACTAAAGCGTCAGGTTTTACTCCCAAGCCTTTAGCATGTGCCTGGTTAACCATCACAAACCTGCCTTTTTTGTCCTTAAAATAAATAACATCCGGGATAAAATCCATCAAGTCCCTTAACAACTGATATTTATCCTTTAATTCCTTAAAATCCGATTTTTTTGATTGTTTTGTGCTAGTGGTTTTATGCATTTTAGGTAACTCCAATAACAAAGAGGTACTTAAAAAATGGTGGGAATATCTGTGCCTGATAATTTAAATGAGCCATGTAGGAGTCGAACCTACGACCTTGACATTAAGAGTGTCCTGCTCTACCAGCTGAGCTAATGGCCCGATTAGTTTTTTAAGTTCAATTATTTTAACTTAAAACATCGAGTTTTGCAAGCAGCGTTTTTAGAAAGGGAGGCGTTTTAACTGGATGGAATACCTCCCTATTCAACAGTCCAAATAATTTTTTTGCTTGCATATCTTTAATTTTATGCTAAATTACTTATATAAAAGGAAGGGGCCGAGATGAAAAAAACAATTGTATTCTTTTTTATTGCACTATCCCTATTAATCACCTCTGCATATGCTTTAACCATCGGTGAAATGTGGGTAAAATTAGATCCACTGTCTAAGCAGTTTATTATAATCGGTTATAAACAAGGGCTTAAGGATGGCGTGGCAATAGCCAAAGAACCCGATCCCATGGAGCCGAAAGAAATAGCAGCTATAGATGCACACGAACACATAGTGGCTGTTAACACCTATAGAAATGTATATTCAACTCATCTCAAAGAAATGGTAAGGGGAATGGATGATTTCTATACCGAAAGTTCTAACCGGTACATCCCTATAGATTACGCTATTCTTTATGTAACGCAAAAACAAAACGGGGTATCCGAACAAGAAGCGCAAAAGGATTTAGCGGTCGCCAGAACAGCTATATTAAAAGCAACGGTACTACCTAAGTAACTAGTCAATATAACAAAAAGGGGCGTTTCAACTAACTGAAACGCCCCTTTTGTTGTTTCTGCCCTTATTCTCTTTCCAAATGGCTATCCACGTAAGTTGCCAGAAGCTCAGCAGTTTTCTCGGGAGGAACAACTTGAAAATAATTATCAATAACCGCATGAGCCATCTCATGGGACATCACTGAATCCGAGATATCCTGCATGGAAGTATAAATGGTATCCTGGCTATGGATATAAAAAGACTTGTAATTTTGCACCGCGCCAAAAAGGCTTACATACTCCTGGCTTAATTCTCGGCGATTCCGGAATATCTTAATTTTAATCTCCATCGAAGACGGATTCATAGCTAATATCTGCTCGGTACGCATCAATATCGACTCAAGCCTTGAAATAATTCTATTTTCTATGCTATAGGTGGGATTGGTAAACAGCTCCCGCTCTACCGCGGAAACTGAAAAATAACGCGAGCGCAATCTGGCTTCCAGCCTTCTTAGATTAATATCTGAAGTGTACACAATAGTAATCTGGTTGTTTTTACAAGAAACCCATTCAGGCGCCGTTTCATTTTCAGCATTTACAAAAGCATCGCCGCTGACCGCCTGGCATCCGATTAAAACAAACCCCGCAATGATCAAACTAAGTACGCGTATTTTCATTTACATAATTTAGCATTTAAATCTCTTTAACAGATTCTTGGCGTTTTCCAGCTTACGCTGATCTTGATCTGTAAGATTTGTAGCCGAAATATCAACAAGCTCTTTATTGATTTCGACTACTGTGTTACGGATGGTTTTAAGCATTTGATTTAAAGATTTTGCCAAAACCTGAAGTTCATCTTTTTTGCGCACGTGGATTTCTACTTTTAAATTTCCGTTATTAACTTCAGCAATATCGGCTTCCAGCCGGTAAAGCGGCCCGGCAATGCGGTGCGAAATAAATAAAGTAATAATAATCGTTATGGAGCCGGCGGCGATAATCGCCACTAAGCTGCTTAAAAGCAAAATCGGCAGCATAAAATCCGCGGTGCTCTTAATCGCCAGGCGCGAATTTTCAAATACCGTAGTTGTGCTGGGGATAGAAAGCGTATAAACAATTGCCGCAATGGTTAAAGCCGAAAAAATAATTATCCCGCAAAATTTTAGGATAAAATCCCTCTGAAACTCCATCTTAACAATCCGGATTCTTCTGCGTTTACGCATCTCATTCTCCATCTGAACCTCCTACTAGGCCTTTTTCATTTTTAAGTTTAATGCTATGCAGCACTGTTTCATAATTTTTAATGTCCGCGTTTTTCCGCAAGGAATTAATCCAACTATCTAGAAAAACCTGCGCCTTCTTGGCTCTTAATCTATCTTGAATCTGGAGGGACATTTGTTCAAAAGACCTGATTTTATCCGCGCTGGCCTGGCTCATACGGTTGTATTCTGCCATCACCTCTGCAGCGCTCACTTTAGCTATGGCTAAAAACTCTTCACCCTTAATACTAATCAGCCTCTTAATAAGCGACTGCTTCCAATAGTCTTCGATTTCTTTCATAAAAATTTTGTTTTTATCCAGTTTCATCTTCTGGGCTTCCTGCAATAAAAGCTCTTTAGTAATAATATCCTGCAGGATTAGTTCTTTAGACGCGCCGGGAATAATCATCCCTGCCTCATGTTTAAAATCATTGATAGTGACCGAATAATTATTAACCTGAGCAACCACCTGGTTTTTATCGTATTCTTTAGCACACCCGGTGATTAATGCCGACAGCATCCCGATCGCCATTACATAACTAAATTTCTTAAGTAATCTATTCATTTAAAGCTCCTTTTTTGTTCTATCTAGAATTAATCTTAAAATACATGATTCCATTTTACACGTATTTTGGGGGGTTATCAAGAGTAAATCATGTAGTAGGGGACGGTTCTCTTAAAAAAGAGAACCGTCCCCTACTTCACAACTTGATTCTAATTCAACCCAAACCGCGGCTTGGGAGGCTCATCCGGCGGCTCGATCAATTTCTTAATTGCCTCAAATATTACCTGGATATCCTGTTCATGTAATTGATACTTGTGCTCCAACTCTTCAAGCTTCTGTGCTAGCTCTTTATGAGTCAACAATACTTGCCGTAATCTCACAAACGCCCGCATAATGGCAATATTAACCTGAATCGCCCGCTCAGAATTCAAGACCGTAGAAAGCATTGCTACGCCTTGTTCGGTAAAGGCACAAGGAAGATATTTAATATTCTTGCCCTTTTTAGAAATACCATTTGCTGTATTGTTCAAGGTCACAAATTGTGACCTTGAAGCTTCTGCTTCTTCCCATGATAATTGAAACATAAAATCTATGGGAAAACGTTTAATATTCCTCTTGACCGCCTGATTCAGAACCTTTGTAGCAACTCCATAAAGTTCTGCCAAATCCCTATCCAACATCACCTTCCTACCGCGTATTACCAAAATTTTTGCTGCCACTAACTCAACCGCAATCTCTTTTTTCCTCATTTAAGCCTCCCTGTACCAATAGACGTGCAAAGAGGCAAAATCTAACTACATATAATCGCATCCCACCCTGACTTGAGGTCGCAAATTGCGACTTCAAGTCAAAAAACTAGGAGACGAAAAACAAGAGGACGTTTCACCCTAGTGAAACGTCCCCTATTTTAAAAACTAAACTTTTATGATAACTACGGCTTAATAATTTCCTTCATCTTCTTAACCACCTCTGGGCCATCCATAATATCGGCCAAATACTTAAGCTCTTTAAGCCTTTTGTCCAAAAGAGGCTTATCGATTTCTTGCGGCGGACTGGTATAAATCTTTTCATGCTTAGAAGCCTTATCTTTTTCTTTATCCAAAAGCAGCTCTTCGCTGAGTTTTTCTCCCGGGCGCATGCCGATAAGTTTTATTTCTATATCTTTACCCAGGGTAAATCCGGATAAAGCAATTAAGTTTTTAGCAATATCCACAACCTTAATCTGCTCTCCCATATCCAAAATAAAAAGCTCCCCTCCCTGGCCGAGCGCTCCGGCTTGTAAAACCAGCATCACCGCTTCTTTGGCGCTCATAAAATAGCGTTCCACATCCGGATCGGTAATCGTTACCGGGCCGCCTTCAGCGATTTGTTTCTTAAATAGCGGCACGACGCTCCCGGATGAACCCAGCACATTACCAAAACGCACCGCCATAAATTTAGTCCGGCATCTTTTAGATTTTGCCTGCAGAATCATTTCCGCAATGCGCTTACTCATTCCCATAACGCTGCTGGGATTTACTGCCTTATCGGTAGAGATAAGTATAAATTTATCTACGCCATAGTGGTTTGCCGCATAAATAAGATTACGGGTACCAAAAATGTTATTTTTGGCGGCAGCTACAGGATTTTCCTCCATGAGCGGCACATGTTTATGCGCGGCAGCGTGAAAAACTATCTGGGGTTTGTTTTTTGAAAAAATCTGCTTTAGCAGGCCAACGTCCCGGATATCTCCAATAAATGTTTTTATTCTGATTTCGGGATATTTTACTTTGAATTCAATATCCAGGAAATAAATGAAATTTTCATGGTGATCAAAAAGTATAACTTCTTTTGGATCAAAGCGCGCAATTTGCCGGGCAATCTCAGATCCGATTGATCCGCCAGCTCCGGTAATCAACACCACCTTGCCTTTAATATATGCGCTGACCCCTTTTAAATCTATGGTCACGGTTTCCCTGCCCAGTAAATCTTCCGGTTGAACCTCACGCGGCCTAATCACCAGCTTTCCGCTTAATATTTTATTCAGCTGCGGCGCGATCATAATCTTAGCTTGAGTTTTCTCGCAGAAAGATAGTATATTACGCATCTGGTCACCCCTGACCAAAGGCATAGCAATAACAATTTCATCTATCTCATATTTTTCAGCAATTCTGGGTATATCTTCACGGGGCCCTAAGATTTTTATCCCATGGATACTTCCATTTAATTTCATCTGGCTATCATCCATAAACCCGACTACCCTGCCCATGCTGGGATGCTTACGGTATTCCCGCAAAAGCATAATACCGGTATCTCCGGCTCCGACAATTAGGACTTTTTTGGAATGAAAATCATAATTGCGGTAATAACCTTCTTTTATGAAGCGTGATATAAATCTTAATCCTCCTACCAGGCTTGTGCATAAGAAAAAATCCGTAATAAAAACCGATCGGGGGAAACTATGCCCACCAAGAATAACCACGCTGGTTATTAAAATAACCGAAGCCATTATGTTTGCCTTGATAATCTTCGATAAGTCATCAATTGAGGCATACGCCCATAATCCTTGGTATAATCCAAAAAACCAGAACACGGCGGGTTTTGCAATAATCAAACAAATAAACCCAATGTAAAAAGCGGTTAATTCGTTTTTGGGGATGGAAAATTCAAAACGCAGTAAAAAGCTTCCCAGGTAAGAAATTATAATAACCGCAAAATGCGCAATAATAATAAACGCCTTGCGGTAATGCAGTAGAATATTTTGATCTATCTCTTGTCTAGTCATTTTAGCTTAAGCAATGTGCTTAATATTATAACAAAATCATTAAGCAATCCCAATCTATTATTTATATAGTCTTTATTTATTTTTAGCTTATCAGGCAAGATGACTTCAGTATAAAATTTTTCCGGTTCCTGGCTTTGAGCCAACAGCTCTTCTTCATGCCTATATTTTACAGATGCCATATCCGTAATACCAGGGCGGATTGTTAATACTAAAAAATTATCTCCGGAATAAAATTTCTGATATTTAGGAACCTCCGGCCGCGGCCCCACGAAACTCATCTCTCCCTTAATAACATTTATTAGCTGAGGAAGCTCGTCGATTTTAGTAAACCTTAAAAATTTACCGGCTCTGGTTACTCTGGTTTTGCTTCCGGGCTCAAACATTAGGTTTTCACCGGCTACATCAGTAAACATAGTCCTGAATTTAATCAGTTGAAATAAAATACCTCGCCGGCCCATCCTTTTTTGTTTAAAAAATACTGGCCCGCAAGAATCAAGCTTGATCAGAACTGCGGCTATAATCAATATGGGGGAACAGACAATAATTCCCAATAGTGAAAAAATTAAATCAAACAGCCTTTTTCCAAATCGCCTATACATTTCTGAATTTTTTTATAATATTCTTAACGGCGTTAATTACTTGTTCTATCTGAGATTTTGTCATCCCCGGATAAATCGGTAAAGAAACAATTCTTTTGTATATCCATTCGCTATCCGGAAACTGTTTAAGTGTATAATTAAACTTATCTCTATAAAATGGATGCCGGTAAAGCGGGATAAAATGTACGCTTGCGGAAACTCCTTGTTTTGCCAGCTCCTCAATAAACCTTGCTCTATCAATCAAAAGCTGCTCTAAGTTGAGTTTAATCACATATAAATGCCAGCTAGTTACTCTATCTTTTTTAATAACTGGGATCGATATCTCGGGAATCCCTTTAAAATTTAAACTGTACATTGCAGCAATCGCTTGGCGTTTCTTCCACATAAGCTCAAGCTTCTTAAGCTGAACCAGGCCTAAGGCAGAATTAATATCCGTTGTATTATATTTATAACCTGCACCTACAACTTCATAATACCAACTGCCTCCTTTATCATATCTTTTCCAGGCGTCTTTATTCATACCATGAAGGCGCATAATCTTCATTCTTTTAGCCCAGCGTAAATTATTGGTCGTAATCATCCCCCCTTCGCCAGTAGCCAAAGTTTTAGTAACGTAAAAACTAAAGCAGGTAATATCTGCTAATGTTCCCACTTTTTTACCTTTATACCATGAAGGCAGGGTATGCGCAGCATCTTCAATAATAAATAATTTATGTTTCTTGGCAATTTTAAATATTTCATCATAATCTACAGCTTGGCCACCATAATCTACGGTAATAATCGCTTTGGTCTTAGGAGTAATTTTTTCTTCAATCTTGGCAGCGCTAATATTTAATGTATCTTTTTCTACATCCACGATAACTGGCTTGGCTTTAAAGTAACACACCACTTCCGCGGTAGCTGTAAAAGTTATAGCCGGAACAATAACCTCATCACCTTCTTTAATGCCGATTGCTTCTAATGCCAGATGCAGGGCAGCTGTACATGAATTTACAGCAATCGCGTATTTTGCTCCAACATAAGCCTTAAATTCATTTTCAAACTCTATTGTCTTAGGGCCCATGGTAATCCAACCAGAATGAATAGCCCTTGAAACCATTCCAATCTCCTCGCTTCCTATATAAGCGCGATGAAAGGGGATATGTTGTAATTTAACCATCTAAATTCTCCTATGTTTTTGGTTTTATTGGAAACGGTATCTTATAGTTTCGATTCTTCCACGCACAATACGGCATTTTAATTAAACCTATCACCGTTCCAAAGCCATACGCAAAATGCATTAAGAAAAACACCGCCGGCAACCCTAAACAAATAATTTTAGCATTCGGCTTAGCTTTTCTCATAGACTCAAACGAAAAAAATAAATCCGGAATCAGATAAATTCCAACAAGGATAACGAAAGGCTGCCAGAAAGCATTTACCAAACCTAATAAAATAGATCCTAATAATGCCACCACAAAAAATAGCGGTAAAAAATGGCGCAAACTAAAACAACGCGGCTGAACTCCCATTGTCAAACCAATCCCAAGGCCATTAGAGTATTTTTGTTTTAATAGTGCGTACAAATTTCCCCTGGATGCATGAAAAGACTTAATCTCCGGATTATAGTAAAATTTGAACCCGGATTTTTTCATACGATAATGCATCTCATTATCCTCAGTTCTTCCCAGCCTTTCATCATAACCACCAACTACCTCAAAAACGCTACGGCTATAAGCAGCATGCGCTAAGGTATCAACATATCCAGCATTATTACGATTTCTATATGCCGCCGTACTTGCCCCAAATCTAGATATTTCTGTAAGATAAATAACCTGCTGACAAGGCTCTTTGGGTCTTATAGTTATTCTCTGCCCACCTACAATATTCTCTCCTTTAGCTATGGCTTCAACATTCTTCCTTATAAAATCTACGGGGATTCTGCTATGTGCATCCACTCTTAAAATAATATCCCCCGTAGAATTTGATAATGCTATATTCCATCCCGAAGCTAAAATAAACTTGTGGCTATTCAGAATTTTTATAGCTATCTCGGGATGTTTGGACTTAAAATCGTTCATTAAAAAAATTGAGTTATCTTGCGAATGCCCATCCACTAAAATTAACTCTAACCTATCCTTAGGATAGTCCTGATTTATTATATCATCAAAAACGGGCAGTAAATATCTCTGAGCATTCCTAGTAATTATACTAAATGAAACTAGAGGCAACTGGTTATTAAGCATTACGATACTTTCTTATATTTCTCATTAATCTCAAAGATTAAATTTCGATACTCAAGACTATTTTGGATTCCAAAGTCTACTTTTGGACGATTAAAAATAAAACCAACGATCATATTGACCAAATAGATTGTTTTCGTAAAT
>Ga0182027_10010358_pt1 | contig 13283 bp, 11 predicted proteins | sample 712E1DmetaG_FD_121300 | JGI IMG/M metagenome (GOLD analysis project Ga0182027, IMG submission 121300) | Permafrost microbial communities from Stordalen Mire, Sweden - 712E1D metaG (Illumina Assembly) | ecosystem: Environmental > Terrestrial > Soil > Wetlands > Permafrost | place: Sweden...
AATTCAGAAAGAACTGGCCGAGATCTTTCTTAAAAGAGGAAACGAATTTGCTCACGGTAAATTAGTTTCAATAACCAGGGTAAGGGTCAGTCCCGATCTCTCATTTGCCAAAGTTTATATAAGCATTTTCCCGGCAACAAACCAGGCTGATATCCTCAAATCGATAGAAGAACACACTTCAAAAATCAGATTTGAGCTTGGTCAGAAAGTCAGATCTCAACTCAGGATAGTACCGGATATTGCCTTTCATATAGATGACAGCCTTGACTATATCGATAAAATAGACAAGTTGCTGAAATCCTGAAATATATGCAGTACGAGCCAATAAAAAGATCACTCGGCAGATTCTTCGCAGGATCTCTGTTTCTGCGAAAGTCCCTCTATTTTCTGCTTGACCTGCTACTGCTTCGTACCTGGCATGTTAAAAAAGCATTGAGGAAGATTGCCCGTCAGTTTTCCGCAGAAGCCTCTGTTCTGGATGCCGGTTCAGGATTTGGACAATATACCTGGCGCATGAGCAGGATGAACAGACGATGGAAGTTCAAAGCTATTGATATCAACAAAGAACAAATAGACGACTGTAATATTTTCTTCGGAAAAGCAGGATTGTCGGACCGCGTTTCTTTTTATACAAGTGATCTCACAACTCTGAATGATATCGATTGTTATGACATCATACTTTCGGTAGATGTAATGGAGCATATTGAAGAAGATAACGTGGTTTTTCAGAATTTCTACAAATCGCTTAAAAACAATGGTATATTATTGATATCCACCCCATCGGATAAAGGAGGTTCTGATGTACATGGCGAGCAGGAAGAATCATTCATTGATGAACATGTAAGAGATGGATACAGCATTACTGATATAGCCGAAAAACTTTCACTTGCCGGTTTCAGTACTATTGAGGCTGGTTACACCTACGGAAAACCTGGAAATATATCATGGCGGTTGTCTATGAAATATCCGATTAAAATGCTGAATATCTCTTATCTCTTTTTCATCCTTCTGCCTTTTTATTATTTGATTTTTTTCCCCGTTTCTATAATTCTTAACATTTTTGATTTCTGTTTAAATCACAAAACCGGAACCGGATTGCTGGTTACCGCCAGAAAACAAGAAAAGTGAAGCTCTCATTATACATAGCAAAAAGGTATCTGTTCGCAAAAAAATCACGGAATGCTATAAACATTATTTCAGCAGTTTCTGTGGCCGGAGTAGCAGTTGGCACAATGGCCCTGATAATAATCCTTTCCGTTTTTAACGGACTTGAAACAATGGTCAGCCATATCTTCAACACATTTGATCCCGATATTAAAATAACGGCTTCAGAGGGTAAAACATTTATTCCGGACACAGTCCGTCTGAAACTTCTTGCAAAAGTTGACGGACTCTCCTGCTATTCTCTTACTATTGAAGATAATGCCCTGCTAAAGTATGGTTCCCGGCAATATATTGCCACCATTAAAGGAATTGACGACAACTATGCTATGGTTTCAAATATCGACAGCTCTATGTGGGAGGGGGAATTTACGCTGAGAAACGATAAAGGCCGTCCATATGCTATCCCGGGTATCGGGGTTGCTACATATCTTGGTATCAGAGTAAACTTTATAACTCCTTTGGAAATAATTTTCCCGAGAAAAACAAGCCCTGGTACAAATATCAATGTCGAAAACTCATTAAATCATAAGTTTATTTTCCCTTCCGGGATTTTTGAAGTTGAAAAAGAATACGATTCCAAATATGTATATATCCCTATTGATATTGCACGGGAGCTGACTGAAACTGATAAAGGAGTCTCAACTATTGAGATTAAATTCAAGCAATATGCCAATCCACAGGCTGTCCAAAAGGATATTACAAAAATTTTCGGGAAGGGCTTTACAGTTCAGAACCGGTATGAACAACAGGCAATATTTTATAAAGTAATGCGATCCGAAAGGCTTGCAATTTTCTTCATCCTTACACTAATACTTATCATTGCTTCATTCAATATAATCGGCTCGCTCACAATGCTTATAATCGAGAAAGAGAGGGATATTGAGATACTAAAGAGCCTGGGTGCAAATAACAATCTTATCAAAAAGATTTTCATTTTTGAAGGATGGATGATCTCAATAATTGGTGCCCTTTCAGGAATTATTCTGGGTTTTGTCGTCTGCTGGCTGCAGCAGACTTACGGGCTTGTAAAACTTCAGAGTCAATCGCTTATCATGGATTCATACCCTATAGTTATGAAGATAAAGGACTTTATAATTGTCCCCGGAACTGTTCTTTTGATTGGATATTGGGCAGCATGGTATCCAGTTAGGTTTCTCACGAAAAAATATCTGAATAAAGACGTTTGACAAACAATTATTATAAATAATAAAACGCTATGACCAGGTTTGGTTTTCTCATATTGATCATAATTTCACAAATGGCAGTATCCTGTTCCGGCAGAAAGCCTAAGCTGGACAATAAACATCTGATTCCTGAAAAAGAACTGGTTTCATTATTAACAGATATCCACCTGGCAACAGGACTTCTTACTCTTCCGAGCATAAATGCATGGGCTTCTTCCCTTGACTCAATTACATCCTATTACCAGATTATTGAAAAGCATGGTTACACAAAAGAAATCATGGACAAAACAATGAAATACTATTTTTTTAAAGATCCCAAAAAACTAAATAAAATATATGATCAGGTTCTTGGAATATTAAGCGAGAGGGAATCCCATGTTGAAAAAGATTCTTTTGTTGTACTTGCACGTAATTTGAACCTCTGGCCAGGGAAGGATTTCTATTCAATTCCATCTCTTTCAGGCAACGATTCAACTATGTTTGATATAACATTGAGCAGAAGCGGTTATTATACACTTTCATTTTCTGCCACCCTTTTTCCCGATGATCAGTCGGCTAATCCGAGAGCAAGTGTATATTTAAGTTCTCCTGATAGTATTGAGACGGGAAGCAGGAAATACTATAATTCGATTGATTTTTTGAAAGATGGTCAACCGCATAATTACAAGCTGAGCATACCTGTTCCTGAAAATAAAATTCGTCATTTAAAAGGCTGGCTCTATGATTTTGATATCCCATTTAATAGTATTCAAAAACATGTTAAAATAGAAAATATCTCGCTTATCTATTCCAGACTGGCGATATGAAACGCTTTACAGCTCAATACATTATTACCAATACAGGTCCCGCTCTTAAAAGAGCTGTTATTACAGCTGAAGATGATGGGACAATAATCAGTGTCGAAGAAACAACAGGTGATCTGCAAGAAAAACATTCCACAGAGTTTTATAATGGTATCATAATTCCCGGTTTTGTAAATTGTCATTGCCATCTGGAGCTATCTCATATGAAAGGATCCAGCTCAAAAGGAATGGGGCTTGGAAGTTTTATCGAGCAGGTCAGAAGCAGCAGGGATAAAAATAAAGATAAGATACTGTCTTCTGTCTTTTCTGCTGATTATTCTTTATATAAGGAAGGAATAGTTTTATGCGCAGATGTATGTAATACTTCAGATTCCTTCAAAATAAAAAAAGAAAGCAGGATCAGTTACCTTAACCTTCTCGAAGTTTTTGGTCTTGACCCCGATAAAGCCGGAAAGAGAATTGATGAAATACTAAGTGTTGCTAAAATATCCAGGGAGATGGACCTTCCCTTTTCACTGGTTCCCGACTCGGCCTACTCGATGTCCCTCACTCTTTTCAGACTTCTCAGAAATGAAACTTTAAATAACAGGATAACATCTATCCATTTTATGGAGACGGACGGAGAAGAGACTTTCCTTAAAAACCAAACCGGGTCTCTGATGACGTCATATCAACGTTCAGGATTGATACCACCAGGGCTGGAAACAGCTAAAAGTCATGCGGAGGTCGTCCTGAATGAGGTAACAAAGTCAGGAAATCTGATTCTTGTGCACAATACTTTTGCTGACATAAATACAATAAGGCTTGTTATGGAGCGGGGTAATTTATTCTGGTGCCTCTGCCCTAATTCTAATTTATATATTGAAAACAGAATCCCGCCGCTAAATCTTCTTATTGAGGAGGGCTGTGAGATTGTTATAGGAACTGACAGTCTTGCCTCTAATAATAATCTTAGTATTCTTGAAGAGCTTAAAACACTTCAGTTTAATTTCCCGGATACCCCGGTTGAAGATCTTTTGTATTGGGCAACATTGAATGGTGCAAAGGCTCTTGGAGAAGAGAAGCGGTTTGGAAGTATTGAAACAGGTAAAAAACCCGGGCTACTGCTTCTTGAGAATGTGGATCTTCAGAATATGAAATTACTTCCTGAGAGCTTTGTGACGAGGCTAATTTAATTAATTCTCCTCTGAGGCCCTCAGTGGACCCTCTGTGTCTCTCTGTGTAACAAAAAAATAAGAACTTACACAGAGTCACACAGAGAAGCACAGAGATTCACAGAGAATTATATTAATTTTGAACCCGGTAGAAAGAAGCGAAAAATGGCCACATTTCTTTTTGATGAAATAATTTTCGGACCGGTCAGGAGCAGGCGGTTAGGTGTCTCGCTTGGAATAAATCTGTTGCCGACTAAAAGAAAAATCTGCAATTTTAATTGCATTTATTGTGAATGCGGCTGGACACGGGATATTGAAAAAGCTGTCAGCCAACTGCCCCGACGTGAAGAAGTTTATAATGCTCTTGAGAGCAAACTTTCTGAGTTGAATAAAAAAGCATTATCCCCGATGTGATAACTTATGCAGGTAACGGAGAACCCACTCTCCACCCTGATTTCCCCGGGATAATTGATGACAGTATAATTTTAAGAGATAAGTACTTCAAAAAAACCAGAATTGCTGTTTTGTCAAATGCAACAACAATCTCAAATCCATTAATTAAAAATGCTTTGCTAAAAGTCGATCAGAATATTCTTAAACTCGACTCTGCATTTGATTCCACAATTAAAATACATAACCAGCCAAGAGTTAATGCAAATGTTGAAGAGCTTATTAACAACCTCATTGGATTCGATGGAAAGCTGATTATTCAGACACTCTTTCTGCGCGGAATGTATAACGGCAAATTAATTGATAATACCACCCGGGTTGAAATCAGAGAATGGCTTAAAGCAATTGAAAGAATAAAACCCTCTGAAGTTATGATCTATACGATTTCCAGGGATACTCCGGAGGGCTCCAGGCTAAATAAAGTACCGCTCAAAGAACTAAAGGAAATAGCTGCATTAGTAGAATCGATAGGTATCAGAACACAGGTTTCCGGTTAAGATTGAATAAAAGTTACAACATACTCATTTGTCCCCTGGAATGGGGATTGGGTCATGCCGCCCGAATGATCCCTCTTGCAATAAAACTGCAGGAGATGAATAATAATGTTATTATTGCCTCGGGAGAAGAACATTTATCGCTTTTCCGGAGTGAATTACCCGGATTATCTTATATCAGCTTTCCGGGCTTTAAACCAGGTTATTCCCGATTCCTTCCTCAATATATTTCACTGTTCTTTAAAATTCCTCTTCTTCTGTACCATATAATTGTGGAACACCACAGACTAAAAAAAATTATAGCAAAGTATGACATTGATATAATAATCAGCGATAACCGTTTTGGTTTATGGAACATGAAGGTCACCTCGGTGTATGTAACCCATATGCCCCTGATTCCTTTCCCAAAACATCTGAAATTCCTGGAACCCATCGGAGTGTTATTACACAGGGGTATAATTAAAAAATATTCTCGTTGTTTTATTCCCGACTTGCCCGGCGATATGAATCTTACAGGCAGGTTATCACACGGCATAAAACTGCCTTGTAATGTAAGGTATATTGGGATTTTATCAAGGTTTATCTATACAGACCAACCCCTCAATGAGAATACGGTCAAATTTCATCATAACACTGTAATGCTTTCAGGGCCGGAACCTCAAAGGGAAATTCTTAAGCAGAAGCTTGTAACGCTTCTGAAAGACAAAGAACCAATTACAATTATGTTTGAAGGAAAGCCGGGGAAAAGAGGTGAGATTGTCACCAATGGAAATATTACCTTTTATAGCCACCTTTCTGCCTTTCAGATGAAAGAGATAATATCAGGCAGCGATAACATTATCACCAGGTCGGGTTACTCAACAATTATGGAGCTTGTGAGTCTGAACTGCACTGCTTTGATTATTCCCACACCAGGGCAAACCGAACAGGAATACCTGGCTGAATACCTTTCAGAAAAGGGGTGGTTCTATTCTGTTTCCCAGAGTGAAATAACTGCAGAAATATTACTCCGTAAGGGGAAAACTCTATGTCATGGTGAAATAAAAAGGCAAAGCCATATCCTATTAACTGAAGCGTTAAATGAGCTTCTGGAAAAGCATCATAGAAGCAGTTAATCCAAAGAATCCGGCAAATAATCCGACCCACACCTGCTGAGGGCTATGGAGATTTAGTTTTAATCTCGATGAAAGTATCAATCCTCCTGCGATTATTACTGAAATAAGATACCAATCTAACGGAGTCAACATTTTTAAAGAAAGCATCAATACCAGACCTATAAGTGCACCAGCCCCAACAGAATGCAGCGAAATTTTCCACCATAAATTGATCAGGGTAATCATGAATGAGAGAAATGCTGACGCAAAAATAAATGATTTCAGGAATAGAGGAATCGGGAGCCGGAAAATTATAAATGAAGTAATACAATAAAGGATAGTTGTAATTATCAGTGGAATATTTCTTTCTTTTCTTTCAGTGATGGCCCAGGAGGTGATAATATTTCTGTGAATGAAAAAAGGTAAAAAGGAAAGAGGTAATAAAATGTTATTAACCAGCATTATCAGCAATAAAAGTTTCTTCACATTAAAAGGAAGATACCCCAGCAAGGTTGGTGCTGAAAATATTATTGCCATTCCATAGACAGGCATCAGTAAAGGATGAAAAACTATGGAGATTATTTTAGCCGGTTTTACGAGTAGATCTTTCGGTTCTTCAGTTTCCATGAAGTAAAATTTATTTTATAATAACAATTTATATTTAAGTTTTCCTATTCTAATGAACTCACCCCCCACCCCCTCTCTAATTCTTAAAGAGGGGGCATAACTAACTTAATATCTTGTTATTTCCCCCTCTTTACGAAGCAGAGAGGGGGAAATCCTGAGCGGAGCGAAGGAAGGGGGTGAGTACATTATATCTCTCTCCTGAGTCGTGCAACAGGAATATTTAGTTGTTCGCGGTATTTTGCTACTGTCCGGCGTGCTATCTGGTAACCCTTTTCCTGGAGAATATCGGTGAGGCTCTCATCTGTCAATGGTCTGCGTTTTTGCTCATTTTCAATACAATCCTGTAGAATCCGCTTTATCTCGCGGGTTGAGACTTCTTCTCCGCTGTCTGTCTGAAGTCCTTCTGAAAAGAAAAACTTCAGGGGAAATATTCCAAAATGGGTCTGAACAAATTTACTGTTGGCTACTCTTGAGACAGTTGAAATATCGAGACCTGTCATTTCAGCAACATCTTTCAGGATCATTGGTTTTAGCTTTGTCTCATCACCGTCAATGAAGTACTCCTGCTGATATTCGAGAATAGCATTCATTGTAAGAAGTAAAGTGTTTTGTCTCTGTTTAATAGCATCTATAAACCATCTGGCAGAATCGATTTTCTGCTTCACAAAAAGTACAGCATCTTTCATCTCTTTTTTCTGGCTTTTAGCTTTGCTGTAAGCGTGAAGCATTTCGCTATATGCGGAACTTAATCTTAGTTCGGGAAGGTTTTTTGAATTAAGATGAAGGTCAAAGCCATCCTCAGAAAGCTCCAGGATGAAATCGGGGATTATCGGTTGTGAAGTTTTATTAAATGGATCGCTGTAAACTCCTCCCGGTTTGGGGTTTAGTTTTAAGATCTCATCGATGGCAGCTTTAAGGTCATCTTCGGTGATGCCAAGCCGTGAGATGATCTTATCGTAATGTCTTTTCGTGAATTCTTCAAAATACAAATCAAGAATTGTATGTGCAAGCTTCGTGGAAGGTTGCGAAGTGTCGCGTTTTTCAATCTGCAGCAAAAGGCATTCCCTGAGAGTTCTTGCACCGACTCCTGCAGGTTCAAGATCCTGAATTATCTGAAGGACCTCTTCAAGTTCACTTTCTGTTGTTTCAACATTCTGAAGGAAAGCAAGATCATCAACGATGTTTATCAGTTCTCTTCTCAGGTATCCATCTTCATCAATATTACCCAGGATGTATTCTCCAAGAATTTTCTGTTTATCGTTAAGATCCCTCAGACCAAGTTGTGATTCGAGATGTTCATGAAATGAAAATCCTACAGAAAAGGGGATTTCGGTTCTTTTATCTTCATCCTTGCTGTAGTTCTTTTCCTGAAGGCGATAATCAGGGATATCATCTTCCTCTATATAATCATCGATTGTGAATTCCTCCTGGTCTTTATCTTTCTCATCGAACTGATCATCTTCTGTCTCTGCAGGAATATCTTCTTCCTCGGAGCCCTCCTCAAGTGCAGGGTTTTCTTCAAGCTCTTTTTTAATACGCTGTTCAATCTGCAAAGTAGGAACCTCCAGCAGTTTGATCATCTGGATCTGCTGCGGGGAAAGTTTCTGAAGCAATTTCTGCTGTAACCTTTGCTTTAACATCTTTTCTCCCTAATTTATATATCCGGGAATCAGACTCTATTAAAATTCAGCATTCTTCGGTGTTCTTGGAAATGGGATTACATCACGTATATTTAACATTCCTGTGACAAACAATATTAATCTTTCAAACCCGAGACCAAATCCACTGTGAGGCGCGGAACCGAATCTTCGCGTGTCGAGGTACCACCAGAAATCCTTTTCCTGCAACTTCAGCTCTTTAATACGTGAAAGCAGCCTGTCATATTGCTCTTCTCTCTGAGATCCGCCTATTATTTCGCCAATCCCGGGGAAGAGAACATCCATGGCTCTGACAGTTTTGCCATCGTCATTCTGTTTCATATAAAATGCCTTTATTTCTTTCGGATAATCAGTAAGAATTACCGGCCGTTTGAAGTGCTCTTCAACCAAATACCTTTCATGTTCGGCCTGCAGGTCGCGGCCCCACCCGACAGGATATTCCCATTTTTTCCCTGAGGATGTAAGAATTGAGACCGCCTCGGTGTATGTAATTCTTACAAATTCATTGTCGACGACAAATTTAAGCCTTTCAAGAAGGGCTTTGTCAATCATATTATTAAGAAATTCAAGATCTTCGTGGCAGTTATCCAGCGCATATTTGATAATATATTTAACAAAATCTTCTGCAAGATCCATGTTATCATTCAGGTCATAGAATGCCATTTCAGGTTCTATCATCCAGAATTCGGCAAGGTGCCTCGGTGTATTGGAGTTTTCGGCCCTGAAAGTCGGTCCGAAGGTGTAAATATCTCCAAGAGAAAGAGCACCAAGTTCTCCTTCAAGCTGACCTGAAACTGTCAGATTTGTCTGTTTTCCGAAAAAATCGTTGCTGTAATTAATGGAACCATCACCATTTCGAGGCATATTATTGAGATCCATGGTGGTAACCTGGAACATCTCCCCGGCTCCCTCAGCATCACTTCCTGTAATAATGGGAGTATGAAGATAGACGAATCCTTTATCATTAAAGTATTTGTGAATAGCGAATGCCATAGCATGTCGAATTCTGAAAACAGCCCCGAATGTATTTGTTCTGAAGCGCAGATGAGCATTCTCTCTGAGAAATTCCATCGAATGCCCTTTCTTCTGAAGAGGGTAAGTTTCAGCATCGCTTTTCCCATAAAGTTCAATGGAGGCAGCGTTGATCTCAACATTCTGACCCTGTCCCTGCGACTCAACCAACTTACCGTGAACAGCTATACAGGCTCCCGTTGATATCTCTTTTAAAAGATTCTCGTCAAAAGTAGCGGCTTCAACAACTATCTGGATGTTGTTTATTGTAGATCCGTCATTAAGAGCAATAAATAGAATGTTTTTGTTTCCCCTCTTGGTTCTTACCCATCCTTTTACCAGTACATCTGATCCCAACACCGGGTTGGATAACAGGTTTTTTACCTTAATTCTTTTCATCATAAGCATTTAATGTCAAAAAAACAGATGTGCAAAAATAGTAAAATGTTAACCGCAAAGGCAGAAGAGTCCTCATTAATTTCTTCATGGCACTATTTTTGTGCGTCAGTATCTTCTTAATCAGTTTATTTGACCGGTAATGATAATATTTACCCTTTATCAGAGTTATTAATATTAAAGCACAGAGCTCAGGGCAAAGGCATAGGGTGGAGAACTCAACATATAATACTCTGCGCTCAGCGCTTAAAGAATGGAATTGGTTTGAAAATTGGCAAAATCTGAATAACTTTGGATATAAATTCAAAATAATCAGGAATTATGGAAGAACCGAAGAAACTTATAGTTGTACCATGGGATTTTTCTCATGTTGCTGAAAACGCATTAGCACATGCGGTAAAAATAAGCCGTATGGTAAACAATGATATATGTCTTTTGCATATTGTAGACTCAGGCGTCACACCCAGGGCTTATGCAGAAAAAACCACGCATCTGAAACGCCTGGTTGAAGAAAACGGGAGAAAATATAATGTTACCATTGTTTACCATATTTCCAAAGGAAGTATTTTTTCTGCAATAGCCGAATTTGCAAATGAGAAAGAAGCTAATCTCGTTGTAATGGGCACACATGGGATGAAAGGTTTACAAAAGCTTACCGGTAGCTGGGCATTAAAAGTCATTGTAAAATCAAAGATCCCGTTTATAGTTGTCCAGGATCCTCCTGCTGATCAGGAGAGATATCATAATATTGTCTTTCCAGTCGATTTCAGGGGAGAGAATAAGGAAAAGATAAAGATGGCCATTTTTATGGGGAAATATTTTGAGTCGAAGATTCACATGCTTGTTTCCGTAAGTACCGACAAAAATATATTAAAAAAGACAAAAATTAATTTGAATTATGCGATCAAATATCTGATTCAAAATAATATAGAGTACGAGATCCACGATATGCCTAAAGGCAACATAGCTGAGCAGACAATTGATTTCGCTCAGAAGATCAATGCCGACCTGATATTGATTGTGACAACCAAGAATATCACCTTTGCCGATTATATTCTCGGTGCGTCAGAACAACAGATAATTGCTAATAGTTCCCGTATTCCTGTATGCTGTGTTAATCCATTGGCATCTTTTGCAAGTGTAGGACAATTTATGGGTGGCTGGGGATCATAATAGAATCCCCATATATTATCTTTACAACAGGTAATGAATACATAATATCCATATTATGTCCATTGTAATTCAGGGTGTCTCAAAATTTTATGGCGTACAAAAAGCCCTCGATAATATCTCGTTCGAAGTAAAGACCGGCGAAATAGTCGGGTTTATCGGACCCAATGGTGCCGGAAAGTCAACGATGATGAAGATCATTACCGGTTTCATACCCGCATCTTCAGGTAAAGTAAGTGTTAATGGTCTTGCTGTTGAAGCTGATAATCCGGAAGTCAAAAAGCAGATTGGTTATCTTCCTGAGAATAATCCTCTTTACCCGGAAATGTATGTCAGGGAATATCTTGGTTTCGTGGCTTCAATTTATAAGACAGGGGTATCAGGGAAAAAGCAGACGGATAATATAATTGAATTAACCGGACTCGCACCTGAACAGAATAAAAAGATTGGTTCACTCTCTAAAGGATACAGACAAAGAGTGGGTCTGGCACAGGCTTTAATCCATAATCCTGCTGTACTTATACTGGATGAAGCTACGACCGGCCTTGATCCCAATCAGATAGTTGAAATACGAAACCTCATAAAAGAAGCCGGAAAAGAAAAAACGGTGATGCTTTCAACACATATTATGCAGGAGGTTGAAGCCATTTGCAACAGAGTGATAATCATCGACAAAGGGGTAATTGTTGCTGATGAAGAAAAGAGTAAAATATATTCTAAAATCAAGCGCCCCAAACAGGTTATTCAGGTTGAGTTTGATAAGGATACAATGAATTTGCCACTGGCTGAAATTAAAAACGTGAGCAGTGTGAAAAAAATCCATGATAACGTATGGCTTATTGAGGCGGAGGGGGATGAGGACATACGTCCTTTTATTTTCAACTTTGCAGTAAAAAATAATCTTACTGTCCTTTATTTGAATAAACAGGAAAATAATCTTGAAGATGTCTTCAGGCATCTTACCAACGGATAAACTATTTGCTATTGCGATTTTTTTTTTGTTCCTTTGTGCCGTACGATATTAGTGGAAAGATTTGTGCTGATTGCAACCACAGGAAAAAAATGCTAAACCGCGGATAATTCCCCTTTTACAATCAACCTATCTTCCTGTTTAATTATTAATAATTAATTAAAAATATTATTATGGGATATTTATTTACTTCCGAATCAGTATCAGAAGGGCACCCCGATAAGGTAGCTGATCAGATATCAGATTCTTTGCTTGACGAGTTTCTTCGCTGGGACCCGGAATCAAAAGTTGCCTGTGAGACATTTGTAACAACCGTACTGGTCGTTTGTGGCGGGGAAGTCCGCACAACAGGATGGGTTGATCACCAGGAGAGTGCCAGAAGAGTAATACGTAATATCGGATATACAAAAGCCGAATACCGTTTCGATTGCGACTCATGCGGTGTTATTTCTACTATACATGAACAATCGAGCGATATTAATCAGGGGGTTGTTCGTGACAAACCTGAAGAACAGGGAGCAGGTGATCAGGGAATGATGTTCGGCTATGCCTGCCGTGAAATGGATAATTATATGCCTTTAACCATTGAGCTTGCCCACAGGCTTCTGCAGGAACTGGCGGCAATAAGACGTGAAGGCAAACAGATGAAATATCTCAGACCCGACAGTAAATCTCAGGTTACTGTTGAATATGACGATAATAACAAACCTCTCCGGATAGATACTATAGTTATAAGCACCCAGCATGATGAATTTGTTCTGCCAAAAGACAAATCACACAAAGCCGAACAGGTTGCTGAAAAAGCTATGCAACAAAAGATAGGTAAAGATATTGAGAAGATTCTCATACCCAGAGTTAAAAAAACACTTCCTGCAAGAATTCAGAAACTATTTAATAACGACTTTAAACTACTGGTCAACCCCACAGGAAAATTTGTTATCGGAGGGCCTCATGGGGACACAGGGCTGACTGGCCGTAAAATCATTGTTGATACTTATGGTGGACATGGGGCTCATGGTGGAGGTGCATTTTCGGGTAAGGACTCATCTAAAGTCGACAGATCGGCTGCTTATGCCGCACGTCATATTGCAAAGAACCTTGTGGCAGC
>Ga0182027_10010359_pt1 | contig 13283 bp, 8 predicted proteins | sample 712E1DmetaG_FD_121300 | JGI IMG/M metagenome (GOLD analysis project Ga0182027, IMG submission 121300) | Permafrost microbial communities from Stordalen Mire, Sweden - 712E1D metaG (Illumina Assembly) | ecosystem: Environmental > Terrestrial > Soil > Wetlands > Permafrost | place: Sweden...
CGCCCGAGCAGTTCGTTGGCCAGGCCGCGGCCGGGATCGAAGACCCAGATCCACAGCATGAAGACCGCCACCGAGGGAACGATGGCCGGCAGGTAATAAAGCGTGCGGTAGAGATGCAAGCCCCGCACCTTGGTGTTGAGCAGCAGGGCCAGGCCCAGCCCGCCAATAAGGCCCAGCGGCACGCCCAGCACCATGAACCCGGTGTTCATCAGGCTCTTCCAGAAAATCGGGTCGTTCCAGACCCGTTGCCCCAGCAGCGGATCGGCGTGCCAGCCGAGCAGGTTAACGTAATTGGTCAGGCCGATGAAGCGGGCGGGATTCAGGACGTCATAATGCGAAAAGCTAATGATAATGGAAAAAACGATCGGCCCGGCGCCGAAAAGGAACAACCCCACGAGCCACGGGCCGGCGCAGACGTAGCCCTCGAACCAGGCCCGCCGTCCGCCGCCGTAAAGCCGCCGCCGGCGTTCCTGCGCCAGCACCAGCCCCACGCCGATCAGCGCAATCGCCCCAATATAAAAGCTAATAACATAATGCCAATGAACGAGCGGGCCGGTCGGCGGATGCAGCACGCGCTCGAGCGCCGTCTGCACCTGGCGCTTGCCGTAGTTGAGCGCGTCGTAGGGCGTCCGCGAGTGATTGACCGCCGCCTCCATCGCGCGTACCTGCTCGCTCCACAGTTGCTGGCCGACCGGCGTCACCGGCCGGTATCGGCTGGCGGGCAGCAGCGCCACGAACATGTCGTAAGCGGCGGCGAAGGTCGGGCGGATGACCGGATTGTTGTGGACGTACTTATCCAGCAGCCAGGCCTGAACTTTTTTGTTGGGGTGGGTTGGGGGGAAAAAAATCTGCCCCTTGGCGCGCAGGAACGAAGCCTCCAGGTCGGTCTGCATTTCGATCGCCTCGGGCGAAGCGAGCCAGCGCAGCAGCGCCCAGGCCCCTTCCTTGTTGCGCGCGCTCGAAGGGATGGCGTGGGCGAAGCCGCCGACGAAACCGACCGGCCGGGCGCCGGCGCGCAGCCGCCGCTCGGGCAGGGGCGCCGGGATCACGCCGAAATGGAGATCGGGCCGCTGCTCGATGATCTTCAGCATGAACCCGTCGCCATCGACCCGCAGCGCCACGCGCCCGGTGAGGAACGGGTCGAGCGCGTCGCCACCCATCGCGCTGGTGTAGAAGGCGTCGATCGGCTCGATGCCGCCCAGCGCATCGTAGCAGTCGCCGAGCCAGGTCAGCGCGCCGACGACTTCGGGGCTGTCGAGCCGGCACTCCCGCCCGTCCACGCTCATGAACTCCGCGCCATTGAGCCAGCCCCAGTGGTAGAGCCAACTGTCGCCGTACGATTGGGGGCCGAAGGTCAGCGGGATAAAGCCGACGGCGGTGACCTGGCCGGTGTCGGGGCTAAAGCGAGTCAGGCGCGGCAGGTATCCGTCCTGGCTGAAGATTTTGACTTCACACGGGCCGCTAAACGCCGACGGCAGCGCCTTAAGGCCCGGCTTCTGCTCGCGGCCAAGGTCGAACTGAAACTGGTCGGGGCCGAGGATTTTTTGGATCCGCCCGCGAAAGACCTTCGTCCCCGCCACCAGCGCGGCCACGTCGCCCACCCGCACGCCCGCAGCCGCCAGATCGGGCCGGGCCGCCGCGGCGACGCCTTCATTGACCGCCATGCGGCGCACAAAAGCGTTCAGCGTAACGACCCCGCCGCCGCTCGCGCGACCCTCGCCGTGGATGAGCTTGCGGCAAATCTCCTCCCAGCTCTGGGGCGGACGCGCCTGGCCGGCTCTGGCCTGGCCGGCGCGAACTTCCGGGTCGCCCGGCCGGTAGGCGAACCCGGCGCGCAGCAGGCAGTCGCCGTTATAAAACATCCCGCGCGTGTTCAGCCCGTCGGCGATCGCGTAATTGCCGCCCTTGTAGAGCGCCTCGCGCCAAGCCATCGGATAAAAGTTCTCCTCGCGCACGGCGTCGGGACGCCCCCGGTCGCGCGCGATCAGCGGCGTCAGGTCGGTGAACGCGCCGCGGCTGGCCCACTCGACCACCGCGAAGCGGTCGAAGTAGATCAGGTCGGGCGGCACGCCGCCGGCCACGCCGAGCAAAAACCGCGTCGGGTCGCCGACCTCGTTGCGCGTGGTGGCCGAGCCGAGCACGACGCGGACCTGCGGGTTGCGCCGCTCGAACTCCGCCAGGCTGGCTTTGATCGCATCGCTGATCGCGCTTTCGGCCAGGTCGCTCGGGATCCAGTAGGTCACCTCGCTGACCCCCGCGCGCCGCTCGGCGCCGTGGGGGTGCGGGTAGAGCAAAGCCGCCAGCCCCAGCGCCGCCGCCACGGCCAGCGCCACGCCATAGGAGCGCAGGTCATGCCTTTCGCGAATGTTTTTTAACCAGCCGGCTCTCATTCGAAAGTCTCAAGAAGAAAGTTTAGGGCCGTAGTTATGACTCGATCCTTCAACAAAAAAATCGTCAACCACGAATCAACATGGATGTAACAAGGCTTATTCAGGTTACCGAAGCTTTGGCATCGCCTTCGTGGCCCCAAAATCTCCGTTCTCTCCGTTTTCTCCTGTTCAGAATCTTGCGCGCCGGTTGCTAAAGTAAACAGGAGGCAACGGAGAGAACGGAGCCATCAAAATCTTGTTTTTCTTGCGAGAATTCTATGGGTAAAGAGATCACCGGTAATAGCCCCGGTATTTCTCCAGCGCCGCGGCCAGCGCCTCGATCGTGGCCAGCGGCACGTCGGGACCCACCTCCACGCTCAACCATAGCCCGCCCTCGGGCGCGCCCAGCTTCTCGACCGCCTCGCGCACGTGCGGATCGATCGCCTCGGGCTTGCAGAAGGGAAACATCTGGCGGTCCAGGTCCAGGTTGACGCAGATCTTCCCCTTGCAGGTCGCGACCAGGTTGTCCAGCCCGTTGGCGCGGAACTGGGGGTTGATCACGTCGACGCCGCACTCGGCCAGGTCGGGGATGATCTCGTAACAATGGCCGTCGGTGTGCATCATGACCAGGAACCCGCCCTCGTGAATGGCCTGGTAGATCTTGCGGTAACAAGGCTTGAGATACTTGCGCCAGAGCGCCGGGCTGATCGGCAGCCCGTGCTGGGTCCCCTGGTCGTCGCCGCACCAGATGAATTTGGTCTCGGGATAATCGCGGGCGTAAATCTCGAACACCCCCGGCAACTGGCGCAGGTTGTGCTCGAGCACGAGGTCGATCAGCATCTGCAACTCGGGCGCCTCCATCGCGAAATCCATCATGATCTCCTGGAAGCCGCGCAGGTCGGCCAGGCGCAGATACATGAAGCCGTGCGGCAGGCCGGTGAACTCCGTGGGCGCCTTGAGCGCATGGACCATCTCGCGCCGGGGGACCGGGTGGCCGGTGACCATCGCCTCCTGGCCGCGGCAGACGTTGGTCCAGACGCAGCCCCAGGCATCGACGTGCTCGCCTTCGACAAAGGTGGAAAGGATCGGGTCGTCAAAGTCGCGCCCCTCGATGTCCTGGCCCTCGAAAGGGGCCGGGTATCGCCGCGCGATGTCGCGCAGCGCCTCGCGGTACTTCATCCACGCCGAGGGGAGCGTCCCGATCGTGACCGGAATGAATTCCGGATGGTCGTACTTCATCGCCTTGATGCGGTCGTCGTTGAGTCCCATGATTGCCTTCTCATGATGGTGTTGTTGAATGGAGGTCAAATGAAAGGGCGGTTGAGACGAGAATTGGGGCCAATTCCCGGCCAACCGCCCTCCCGCCCAGTTGCTGGGTTGCGTTCAATGGCTCGCAAAACGCCAAGCCCTACGGCCCGTAACGCGGAATGTCGCCGAAACTGACGGTGCCATTGGTGGGGTCGTAAATCGGAACGACGTTCGGGCCAGGCAAATTAACAGTCGGGTGGCCCTGAACCCCATCCGACGCACTCGGATTGATGGGGTACATCCCATAAGGACCCGACCAATCAATGGAATTATAGAGCAGGTCCGGCCCCCACGACGAGACGCAATAGCTGTTGCGCCGCGTGCCCATGGGATCGACGCTATAGGGGGGGTGATCCCAGGGCGCGTAGGGGGAGCCCGCCATGTAATTGGAGAACATGTAAACCCTTGTTTCCGGTGTGTCCGTGGTCAACACTTTGCGGAAGATGTCAACGACGTTCCATGATTTCAAATAACCGATGGGCGTGGTGAGGAGGTCCGGGAAGTAGGCGTTGCCGGTTCCATCCTGACCCCACTTGGGCGGGAACTTGTTGTTGTCGATCGCATAGCAGCCCAGGGCCAGCGCGATCGTTCGCAGTTCCGCCTTGACCCGCGTGACTTTACTGCGCGTCTGGGCCTCCAGGAAGTTGGGCACCGCGATCGCCGCCAGGATGGCAATGATGGCGACGACGATCAATAATTCAATCAGGGTGAAACCCTGCTTGGTGGTTTTATGAATGTTCATGATAAACTCTCCTTTACATGTAAAACAAGCGTCGGGTCTTGTCATCGATTCAGGTAGTTTAACCCGGCATTGCCGCAGAGCCGCCCAATGTCGCCGCCGCTGGTCGTGCCGTTCGTCGGGTCATACAGGCAGCCCAGCCTGTCGCTCGTCAGCGTTTTGGATTGGACATAATAATACAGGTATTCCCCGCCGCTGGGCACGCGGTCGGGACCCCAACTCTCCAGGAAACAGACCGAACCCGCATATTGTGCGATGCCGCAGGCATCCATCCAGTTATTCGCGATTTTATTCGCCAACAGATCCGGGGGGGTCGGTTCGTAGTTCAGGTAAATGTAACTCTGTGAATACTGATGGTATGGGTTCGGGTCGCCCGGCTTGGGCGTCAACGGCTGGAACGGATCGATCAGGGCGACCGTGCTCATGTAGGCCACCGGGGTCGTAATGACGTGCAGCGCGATGCTGGCCGCCTGGAGAACATCACCATCTTGGCCGGGAATATAATTCATGAGTAATGGGTAATGATTGCTGTCGATGTGATAGGACTCCAGCGCGGTGGCCAGGCTGCGTAGCTCCCCCTTGACCCGGCTGACCTTGCTGCGTGTCTGGGCCTCCAGGAAGTTGGGCACCGCGATCGCCGCCAGGATGGCAATGATGGCGACGACGATGAGGAGTTCAATGAGGGTAAACGCTTTTTTCATTTTCTTTCTTAATCTCCCTTTCATTCCAGATCGCGTGGAGAAATAGGACTACCCTTTTCCCGGGTGGTCCACCAGGGTTTTGGAGGGCACCCGGGCCAGAGGGCCGGCCTCGGGTGCGCGAACACGTTCATTGGGTCAATCAATCAAGCGCCCAGGCCTGGCCCACGGCCTTGGAGCCAAAACAACGCCCTTACGGTCCGTAACGCGGAATGTCGCCGCGACTGACGGTGCCGTTGGTCGGGTCGTAGAAGGGCCACGTCGGAATGGTACCCACTTGGACGGCCACGGGAGTGAGCTGGCCACCGGCGCCATACACATAATAGTTATCCTCGGCGGCGATCGGCATCCAGCCATAAGGATGAGACCAGGCGCAGTCATTTTCCCTCAAGTCCGGCCCCCAGGAATAAATGATAAAGCTATTCACCCTGCCGGCGTCCTGGGGATAAGTCAGAAAGGGCTTCCATTCAATGGAATTGAACCGGGTATACATGTAAACCCGCGTCTCCGGTGGACCGCCGTCGAGAATGCTGGGGCGGAAGGGATCGAAAATATTTCGCGTCGACAGGTAGACAATCGGCGTCGTCAGCAAATTGGGGAAGTAAGGGATGCCATCCGTAACCGTCTGGCCGTTGTGAAGCTCACCCCATTTCATCGGAAACTGGTTGTTGTCCACCTGGTAAGACATCACTGCCAGCGCGATCGTGCGCATATCGGCTTTGACTCGGCTGACCTTGGAGCGAATCTGGGCCTCCAGGAAGTTGGGCACGGCGATCGCCGCCAGAATGGCGATGATGGCCACGACGATCAGAAGCTCGATCAATGTGAAACCTTTGAGTCTCTTCATGGCATCCTCGATTCATTCCTTTCCAACAATGGCTGGGGAAGGACCCCCCTGGCCGAAGCCGGCCAGGGAGGTCATGGATCCACGTAACAAGCCCTGGCTCAATAAAGCGACCAGGATTTACCCACCGCATTAATCAACCGCTCGTTGACTTCGTAGGGACCGATATCGGTGTGTCTCGCGTTCGCCGGCAGCGGCCGGGGATTCCCATCCATATCCACAGTCAAGGCGGTGAGGGAGCCTTTGCCCGCACACGGCGAAGCCAGCGCGATGTGATAATCGCCATGGGCGGCGTCGAGGTACATGGGATCGATCGGCGTGACCGTGCCGTCCAGGCTGTTGCCGCCGATGCCGCCCGAGCCCGCGACGTTGACCAGGTTGTAATCGGAGTTCAACGCCAGGTGGTCCATCGCATTCAGACCCTTGCCCGACGCGTCGATGATGCTGTTCACAACGTTGAAGCTGCCGTAACCGGTGCCGGCGTTGCTGTCGCCATGGAAGTCGACCGCGCCCGAGCTGTTCAGGAACAGGCAGTGGTTGCAATTGACCGTGCTGGGCGCGGCCGGCAAGGATTCAAACTCGAACTGGACCCAGCCGCCGCTGACGATGCAGTTGTTCAGGTTCGCCGTCACCGCGACCGGGCTCTGCCCCAGCAGCACGACCTTCTCCACGTCCGGGGGGTTGGTGAGCGTGCAACTGTTGAACGTGGCCGCAAGGGTCGTCGCACCTAATAAGTTTCCCGTGTAATTCGAGACGGCGAAAACGAGGCCACTGGTCGCGGCCAAGGTGCAACTGGTGGCATCGAGCGTCCCGCAAGCCATCGAGATGACGGCCCAATCCGCGACGCCGCCCGCCGTAGAGCAATTGGTCGAGCTGACGCGGGTCAGGTGTACTTGGCCTCCGGTGGCTCCCCCGACCCTCACGGCGGAGGTCTGCAGGTTGTCGAACGTGCAGTCGGTCAGGGTGATCGGGATATTCCCCCAGTCGCCCAAGATGGCCGCGGAGCTTCCGCCGGTCATGTTCTTGAAGACGCAGCGCGTGGCCGTGATCGACCCGGCCAAGGATTGTATTTCTTGGTCACCGTCGGCGGCGGACCCATCATCGAACACGCAATCGTTGAACGTGGCGTAGACGTTGTTCAAGTAAAAGGCCGTGTCGGACCCGCCGGGGCCGGTGAAGTTAAGATTGTCGAACTCCACCAATCGGTGCGTGGACGAGTCCATCGTCTGGCGGCCGTGGATCGTGACCATGCCCTTGTGCAGCGCCGTGACCGTGATGTCCGTGGGCACCCCTGCGCCGGCATTCCAGTCAATCGCCGCCGCGCTGATGTCATAGACCACGGCCGATGCGTCGGTAAACTGGATGAAGTCGCCGGATTTCAGGCTGGCGTTGGTCAGCGCGGCCTGATACGTGGAGAAATCGGCCGACGCGGTCTTGTTAATCGTCCAGATTTTGATCGCTTCGGCCACTTCGTAAGGGCCGAGGTCGCACTTGGTCGCGTAGGACGGAAGCGGGCGCGGATTCCCGTCCAGATCCGTCGTCACCAGGCCCAGCAGGCCGTGGCCGCAAGCCAGCGACGTGGGTTGGAGATGGTAGTCGCCGGCGGCGGCATTGACGAACCCAATATCCACAGGGCTTGCCGAGTCGTCGATGCTATGGGCGCCGATGTTCGTGTAGTTATAGCCAAGCTTGTTCAGCAGGTTGTAGTCGCTGGTGGTGAGGAGTAGATCCGGAGTGGGCAGATGGATGCCCTCGTTCACGCCATCGATGATGCAATTCTTGACCTCGAAAGTATCAAAACAGTTAGGATGATCACCGTCTACATAACCATAGATCGCCGCGCCCCATCCCGCAAATTTCTGCAGCAGGAGGCAATTGGTGATTTTGAAGTTCGCTTTCATGGTCGCATCCCAGCTCTGACCCCAGAAGGAGGCATCCGAACCGTCGAAAATGCAGTTCTCGAAGGTGCCGTCGATCCCCGACCAGGACGATGTATCGGGTGCCGAGGCCGACGTGATGAGCGGGGCATCGGCTCCCGTGGCCGGGGCGGTCATCTTGCACTTGACGAACTTGGCCACGAGCCTATCCGCGGCGGTTGCGTGATCGTCATCTCTCACGCCAAAGAAGGTGCCTTTATTGCCATCGTTAACTTTAAAGGTGCTGTTCGTGACGTTCAGGGTTCCGGGGTTCATCATGATGGCCGGATAACCCGAAATTTGAGGGGTATTTGTAAACGTGCAATTGGCCAACGTCACGCTCGGTTTGCCGGAAAATCCACCGATCGAGCTGCATTGGATGTTTTGAAAGGTGGTGCCGGTGACGTTTAAGACCGCCCCGTAGTCCACCAGGATCGGCCAGGAATAGCCGCCCACGAAATTCTCGACGGTGCAATTGGTGAGCGTCAGCGTCCCGCCATTCAGCGTAAACGCGCGGTCGGCGTTGAAGCCCACGGCTGCGTCGAAGGTGCAACCGGTGAACGTCAGCGCGCCGCCATTGGTGGTGAAGTTGTCGCCGTATGTGGCGTTCGTGGCGGGAATGAAGGTAATGTCGCTGAAGCTATAGACTCGGCCGGCCGTTGCGCTGGCCAAGTTCCAAACCTTGAGCGTCACGGTATTGGTATGCGCGGCGGTCACTGAAAAATGCATCGGGACGTTCATCGCCGCCCAGTCAAGCGGCGTGGCCCCCTCGTCGTAGGTGACCGGACTGGCGTCGGTGAACTGAATCGTATCGCCATCGCCAATGCCCGCCAGGGCGGCCGCAAAGGTCGTAAAATCCGCGCCCCCGCCGGCGTGGTTGACGGTCCAGGTCTTGGCCGGCGTCCAGGCGCTCAGCGCCAGGAACGCAACGGCCACCAGCAAAAATGTCTTTGATTTCAGAGTCATCATCATATCCTTGCTCCTTTGAAAAATGAGTTGCCTTCGCCCATCGAACTTATAATGTTTTTGCAATCCACTTCCCTTGAGCGGGCTGGCAAAGCCCACCCGCGGCGGGTTCTCTGTTCATGCCTTCCTCTTGTGGTTAGGGGGAAGGCAAGGGGGCGAGACCCGCCCCGCTCCCCTGCCGTTCCCTTCAATGCCATTCCAAGTTAAGATCCAGGCCGCTTACTCCACGCTGAACGCGGACACTTCGACCGGGACCAAGAGGAACTCATACGGGCCGATGTCGGGGGCCGAGCCGGGCGTCGGACGGGCATTGCCGTCAAAGTCGGTCGTCAGACTCGACGCACCGCCCGCGTTCCACATCGGCGAGAACCAGGTCAGGTGATAGTCGCCCGCCGCCGCATTGACAAAGTGCGGAGGGATCGGCGTGATCGTGCCGTCCAGGCTGTGCGTCCCGATGGCGCCGACGCCCGCGGCGTTGACCAGGTTGTAGTCGGAAACCAGCGTCAGGTGACCCATGTTTTGCAGGCCCTTGCCCGAGGCGTCAATGATGCTGTTTTGGACGTTGAACGTCGCATAGCCGTGATCCGGATTGCCGTCGCCGGCGAAGTCAACCGCGCCCGAGCTGTTCAGGAACAGGCAATGGTTGCAGTTGATGACCGCGGTATCATCCACCTGGGTCTCCACTTCAAACTGGACCCAGCCCCCGCTGACGATGCAATTGTTCAGGTTGAGCGTGGCCGGGATCAGGCCCGCCGACAGCAGGAGGACCTTCTCGGTCCCCGGCGGGTTGGTGAGCTTGCAGGCATTGAACGTGGCCGTCGCGGTCGTCGGGCCATAAGCAAAGCCGCCGGTATGGGCCTGCGTGGCGAAAGTAAGTCCAGAAACGGCGCCCAGGTCGCAGTTGTTCGCCACGACCGAGCCGCTGAACATCGAAATGACCGCCCACTCCGGAGGGCCGCCCGCCGAGCAGCAGTTGGTCGTGGTCACGTTGTTCAGGGTCAGGTGGTAACCGTAGTTATCGCCGCTCTTCATGCAAGAGCATTGAATGTTGTCGAAAGTGCAACCGGTCATGTTGATCGTGGTCCCCCAATCGGCCAGGATCGGGCAAGAGGCCCCTCCGACCATGTTCTTGAAGGTGCAGTTGGTTATGGTGACCGTGCCGGCGTTGAACCACACTTGGTGCCCCCAGTCGGCGCCGCCCGCGTCGTCGAACACGCAGTCGGTAAACGAAATGGTGTCGGCGCCGTTGGTATAGATGCCCCAGTCGGTCGTGCCGGTGAATGTAATGTGGCTGAAGGAAAAATCGCGGAGAGAATCCATCCGCTGTTTGCCCTTGATCGTGACCATGTTGGGATGCAGGGCCGTGACGGCGATGTTCGTTGGCACGCTCAGGGCATCCCAATAAATCGCGGCCGCGCTCTCGTCATAAACGACCGCCGAGGCGTCGGTGAACTGGATCGTGTCGCCCGCGGCCATGCTGGTGTTGCTCAGGGCCGCCAGGTAGGTGGCGAAGTTCGCCCCGGCGTCGGTCTGGCTGACCGTCCAGGTCGTGGCGGCCTGGGCCAGTGCGCCGATGGCGAAGATTGCTAATAGGGTCCCAACGAATTGGGCTTTGCGTGCGATGTTCATAATGTCCTCCTTAAAAAATAAAACAAATGGTTTAATCCTGCCGACTCATTACCTTTATCCGTGGTACTGCTACAAAACACTTCCGCTCGCCAACCCTCCTTTCCCAATGGTTTCATTAATCGGGCCCCTTGCGGGCAACCCCTTGCCGGCGGCTCAGGCCGGCGCCAGCGCCTTTCGCCCCGCCCGCGGCGCCGAGGTCGCGCGCGCCAGCAGCCGCGGTTCGATCAGCCGATGTTGAGCCCCATAATGCCAGTCCCCGCCTTCGCGCTTGGCGTCGATGCGCGCCTTGAGCAGGGCCACGCAGGCGTCGGCGAAGGTGTGCATGCACAGGTCCACCGTGGTCAGCGGCAGGTGGAGCTGGCTGGCCAGCGGGATGTTGTCGAAGCCGGCCACCGAGACGTCCTCGGGAATGCGCAGGCCGCGCGACTGCAGGCTGCCCAGCATGTTGATCGCCAGGTTGTCGTTGTCGCAGAAGATCGCCGTCGGACGCGGCGAAAGTCTCAGCCAGCGGTCGATCGCCGCGGGCACGCGATTCAGCCCCGGACAGTCGATCATCCAGCTCTCGCGCGGCAGGATCTCATTGTCGATCAGCGCCTGGCGGTACCCTTCGATCCGCTCGCCCAACTGCTTGAGCGACAGGTTGCCGATAAAAGCGACTTCGCGGTGGCCCAGCTCGAGCAGGTGGCGCGTCAGTTCGTATCCGCCCCGGCGGTCGTCGCAGGCCACGTGATCGCACAACCCCCCCGGCGAGCCGCCGATCAACAGCAGCGGCACGCCGCGCGCGAACTGCGCGGCCAGCCCCGCCGCGTCCGGGTAGAGCGAGATGTCCCAGATGATCCCATCCATCATCGTGCTGTTGAAGACGCTGATTTCCTCGATCGCCAGCTCGCGGTTGCCGCCGCTGAGCGACAACGACAGCTTGAGGCCCGCCTCGGTAACCGCGCGGTTGAGTTCCATGACCAGGTTGGCGTAAAAGGGGTTGACCAGGTCCGGCATGATGCAGCCGATCACGTCGGAGCGGCCCGACTTCAGGCTGCGCGCGATCGTGTTGACCTTGTAACCCAGCCGGTCGGCGATGGCCTGGATGCGCCGGGCCGTCTCGGCCTTGATCTTGGGGTCGCCGGCCAGCGCGCGCGAAACCGTCGGCCGCGAAACCCCGGCCATGGCGGCGATGTCTTTGGCGGTAATTCTATTTGCCTTCACGGCGTAACTTCCTGTTCCAGCCTAAGTTAAAGAGTATATACCGCTTTAACGCCCCACCGGACACGTTTGCAGATAATCGAGCAGTTCCTGCAAATTGCAGGTGGCCACGCCGACAAACCGGTCGGCGCCGCCGTAATAAACAAAGAGCGTCCCGTCAATCACCACGTTGCCGCAGGGGAAGACCACCCCTTTATAGAAGCCGTCCAGTTCGTACTGCGCTTCGGGCTGCATCAGCCAGTCCGTCCCGCGATACAAGACCCGGGTCGGGTCGTTCAGATCGAGCAGCATCGCCCCGAGCCGGTATTGCAGGTCCGCCCCGACGGCGTGATAGATGAACAGCCAGCCGGCGCGGGTCTTGATCGGCGGCGTGCTCCCCCCCGTCTTGCATTCCCAGTCAAAGACGGCCGTGGCCAGCATCCGGCTGCCCGAGTAGTTGTCGAGCAGGTCCTCGGACGAGGAGATCCAGATCGCCGGGTGCTCGGTGCCGTACTGCGCGCCGACCCAGGCGCTGGGCCGGTGGATCATGTAGAAACGATTGTTGATCTTTTCGGGGAACAGGATCACGTCGCGGTCGTCCAGGACGGGGCTGGTCAGCCGCCCGGCCCGAATCCACTTTTTAAAGTCCTTGGTCATCGCCAGGCCGGTCGAGGTCGCGTTGTCGCGCAAGAGTTCCGGAAACTCCGCCGGGCGCTCCCAATCGCGATATGTCCCGCCCCCCCAGTATTTGCCGACGTGAAAGGGCCGCGCGGCATACGTAATGTAATACCATTCGCCGATCTTGATCATGCGCGGGTCTTCGACGCAGCCGCCGTCCCAGCCGTCCTCGCTGGGCGAAAAGACCGGCCGATCGCTCTGGCGGGTGAAATGAAACCCGTCCTTGCTGGTGGCCAGCCCGAAATGGATGACGTGCTCCTCGTCGTGACCGGCGGCGCGGTAAAGCATCACCACCTCGCCGCGCGCCTCGTCATACCAGGCCCCCGGGTTGGTCGTCACCAGGCTCTCCCAGCTATTGGCCGGATTGGGCGACAAGATCGGATTGCCCCGGTACCGTTCGAACTTGACCGCGCGCCCGGCCCGGGCCTCAACACCTATGCCAGTTGCCATGTACTTGATTCCTCTCTAAGCTAAAAACACGAGTTCACAGTCAAAAAAAAGGGCGATGGCGACCATCAACCCGCAATTGTCAGTATTTCCGCGAAAAACTAAAACCCATTGACCTTGTTCAGGGTGTCTAGTTTAGACCAAAGGGTCTAAATGTCAAGAAATAAATTATCTCGTGTTAAAGTGCGCCCTCTCGTACGTATAGTCAATAATATCATAAGTTTATGTCTATTCATGATAACGATGTTGGATTCGTGTGCATGTTTTCTCTTGACAAAATATTCGCCGCTGCGCTATTCGATATAGCCGGATTCAGTCAGTATCGCTTCCCTATCTTGGATTGACCGCTGGGTCGCCCCGTCCCCAGCCAAAGGCGGACCCGATGAAACGCCCCCTGAATAGCTCACTGTCCGCCCTGTGCTGGGCGCTCGCGTTGACCTGCGCCCTGGTCTGCGCGCGCCTCGCGCCTGACGCGATCGGGGCTGGTATTGAAGATAATATTAATGTAAC
>Ga0182027_10010360_pt1 | contig 13283 bp, 11 predicted proteins | sample 712E1DmetaG_FD_121300 | JGI IMG/M metagenome (GOLD analysis project Ga0182027, IMG submission 121300) | Permafrost microbial communities from Stordalen Mire, Sweden - 712E1D metaG (Illumina Assembly) | ecosystem: Environmental > Terrestrial > Soil > Wetlands > Permafrost | place: Sweden...
CGCGATCGGCGAAAAAAGTTCGGCAAATGTGGTGCAAATGTGGTGCGCGGCGCCCCTGGACGCGCCACGAGGAGCCGATTTCAGCCCCTCGCACATCCCTGACCTGGACTTTCTTTGGAGCGGACGACGGGATTCGAACCCGCGACCCTCACCTTGGCAAACAATAGAGGCCTGATTGTCCTACCTGATCCAATGTAAATGAGCGCAGCGCACTGGCCGTTTTCTACTACCAATAGTTGACCGTAATCGACCGTGTTTGTCAACGGCTTGTGGTATTTCCGTGGTGCACGTACCACGGCGATCCTGTACCACGTGCACCACAACCGAACGGGATTTCTGCACCTCTGCCTGCGCTTTTGGTGGGCTCATCGGCATCCGGCGCTGCCCGCGAGGTCAGGTCTCGCCGCCTCCTCTCCGACAGCCCGCGGCTGTCGTCTACCGGATGGTGCGTGCTAATTGTCCGCCATTCTATCCATCTCGTGTGACGGTGTGCTCGAGCACTCATGGGTAGGTTGAACGGGCGCCTCTTGCGAAGTTCATAGCGCTCTACCGGCTGTTCGGTTATATGTCCCTCCGCGTCACCGTCTCAACCAACAGTTTCGCGGACGTCGGACCGCCTACGCCGGAGTGCACCATCACCTTCCAAGGTGAGGGCGAAGCCAGGCCGACGGCTGCTCTAGGCTCGCGGCATGACGTGCGTCACGATGGTGCGTCGTGTCCGCGGGACGGACACGGTGGGGGTGGCATCAGCTCAGTAGTCGATGGGCTGCAGTACTTGTCGCGGACGCTCGGATCTGCCCGGACGATTCGTGCTCGACGTTGGGGCGGGAAGTGGCGCGCTCACCGAACCCCTCGTCGCCTGTGGCGCTCATGTCATCGCTATCGAACTCCACCCGAGGCGCGCCGCCGAGCTGCGGCGGAGGTTCGCGGAAGACCACGTCACCGTGGTCATCGGCGACGCAGCCGACCTCCGGTTGCCACGACGCCCGTTCCGCGTCGTTGCCAACCCGCCGTTCGCCGTTGGCGCTGCGCTCCTGCGACGCCTCGTCGCTCCGGGGAGCCGACTCGTGCGCGCCGACGTCGTCGTCCCCTGGCACGTGGCGAAGCGGTGGACGTCCGGAGCCGCGCCCGGTAACGGCCGCTGGACGTCCGAGTTCACCGCCGCGGTCGGACGACCGCTCCCCCGCTCCGCCTTTTCACCGCCACCACCGAACGGCGTCGCCGTGCTCGTCATCGAGCGGCGACCGCACCGAATCGCCGGGTAGAGCTACGAACAGCCCGTGAGTGCCGAAAGTGTCGTCCAGATGCCCTGAACTGGGGTGACACGTATCGGACGACTTCTGTCTAACACAGGTCGGTTACCCGTAGCACCCAGGTTGGGGTATACCTCGGACGGAATTGAATGGTGGTGACCACTAGCGCGTGCCGATCCTGTCCTCCAGTCCGCCCGCACAGTATCGCAGGGTCAATCGCATGGACGGAGTTTTCGACACCCACACGCCGGCGTTGCTTTCTCGTCACGCCCGAGACTCTGCTTCGCTGGCACCGGGAGCGCTCGCGTCGCAAGTGGAAGCGATGGCGAGCCCTGCGAGGTCCTGGGCATCCCCCGCTCGGCGATGAGATTGTCGAGCTCATCGTCCGTCTCGGCCGGGAGAACCGCCGCTGGGGTTGTGTCCGCATTCAGGGCGAGCTTCGCGGGCTTGGAATCCGCGTCTCGGCAAGCTCGATCCGCCGGGTCCTTCGCAGCCACGGGCTCGGACCAGCTCCGCGCGGGGGCCGACCTGGAAACAGTTCATCACCGCCCAGGCGAGCGGCATCTTGGCTACCGACTTCTTCGTCGTGGACACGATCGGTCTCAACCAGCTCTATGTGCTGTGCGTCATCGAGCTCCAGAGCCGCATAGTCCACATCCTCGGTGTCAGCGATCATCCGACCGGCTCCTTTGTCACCCAGGTTGCCCGGAACCTCGCCGGAGATCTCACCGAGCAGGGTCGGTCGTTCCGGTTCTTGATCCGAGACCGCGACGCGAAGTTCACCGCCAGCTTCGACGAGGTGTTCGTCTCCGAAGGTATAGAGGTGATCAAGACACCGGTGAGATCGCCCCGCGCGAACGCGATCGCGGAGAGGTGGGTAAGGACCGTCCGTGAAGAGTGCCTCGACTGGACGCTCGTTCTCGGCCGTCATCATCTCGAAGCAGCCCTTCGAGACTGCGTCCGGCACTATAACGAGCACCGGCCTCACCGCGGCCTCCGGCTCGAGGTGCCCGCACCGGTCAGCGCAGTGACCTCTGCTCCCCCGTCGCTCAGCGTCATTGCTCGCCACGACGTGCTCGGTGGGATCATCCACGAGTACCACGCCGCCACGTAGTCCAGCTTCACGCCGGCCGTATTGTCTACGCCTCTTGCCGCTCCGTTTGCGATCACCGGCATTGGCCGTCTCAATTCGACGACCGGGCGACGACATCGCAATCGCTGCTGCGTCACGCGCCGCCTTCAAAGACAATCCGAGGCGATCTTTCCGAAGGCGGCCTGCATCGGGCGCTCCGACGAGCGCGATCGGAATATTGGTGCCCTTCACCTGCACCTGCCGCGGCCCCGTTCAAATGTCACCGTCGCCATCGGGAAGTCGAGTTTGAACACACTCCTCGCACCGGCGCCGCACCTTCGCCACTCGACTAGCGCTGCCACTACAGGGCACTCCGCGCCGACCGGACGCGACGCTCATCCCGCGCGAAATCGAGTCTTTGAACCCCACAGGCGGCATAGAGGATTGCCAACCCCGGTGAGTACGCTCTCGCGCGTCTCGACGGACGCGACGTGAGTCGAGCACAAGTCCCGACAACGCGATTGCGCCTCCACGCCACAGCTCGTCGACGCGCCTCGTCAGCCACGGTGGTCGACCAAGATGCGGCCTGCCTTGAGGACAAGCGAGACATGTTCGGGCGAGCCGACCAAGCTTGGCGAGTCGATGACGTCACCGTCGACGACGACGAGGTCGGCCTGCTTGCCCGCCTCGATCGTCCCGATCTCGGTGTCGAGGCCGAGCAGCTCGGCACTTGTGCGCGTTGCGGCGGTGATTGCGCCGAGCGGTCCGAGGACGCGGGACTTGATCGCGATCTCCTCGCCCTGGAAGCGGCGCATCGAACCGAGCAGATCCGATCCCGACGCGATCCGTACTCCCGAGTCGCGGGCGATGCGGAGGCTATCGAGCCCCGCGTCGATCAGCCGAGCAAGCTTGTCGAGGCGCTCGGCGCCAATGCCGTGCTGCGCGCCCTCGTCGTGAAGCTTTTCGTAAGTTACGAGCGTCGGGACCAGGAACGTGCCGTGGTCCGCCATGAGCTTCGCGGTGGGTCCGTCGAGCAGGTTGCCGTGCTCGATCGAGCGGACCCCGGCGGCGACGCAACGCGAGATGGCGGTCGGCGTGTACGCGTGTGCCATCACGTAGGTACCGGCCGACTCGGCGACCTCGACTGCGGCCGTGAGCTCGGCCGGCGAGTACTGAACCGACTCGAGGAAGTCCGTCGGCGACATCACACCGCCGCTCGCCATCACTTTCACCTGGTCCGCCCCGCGGCGAAGCTGCTCACGGGCACACTGACGCACGTCGTCGGGACCGTCCGCCACAACGGATAGCAGGCCGACGTGGGGAGCGCATACCGCCGGCCCGCCCTCCTCGGGCGCAGCCCGCTGGTCCCCATGGCCACCGGTCTGGCTGAGCGCTCGCCCCGAGACGAGCAGTCGCGGACTGGCGAGCGCGCCGTCTTCGATCACCCGGCGGAAGCCCGCATCGGCTCCACCGGCGTCTCGCACCGTCGTGAAACCGCGCTCGAGCATCTCGGTGAGTGCGATACCCGCGAGCACGGCGATCTCACTCTCGAAGCGTCGGAGCGCCTGGGCCTGGATGTCCGCGTCCACGGCGGTCGCATGCACATGGGCGTCGATCAGGCCCGGCAGCAGTGAGCGGCCACCGAGATCGATGACCGTCGCGTCGCCGCTGCGGCGCGGTGGCCCGTCTACGACCTCGACGATGCGGTCGCCTTCGACGACTACGGCACCGCTGAAGGGAGGCGTCCCGGTCGCGGTGACGACCATGGCGTTGGCCAGTACAAGCAGCTCATTCATCGACCTCTCCAATCCGACCTCAGCTCGCCAACAAGACAATCGACACCTCGGTCGCGTGCGCCAGAAGGGCACTGGCCGGAGCGGGCCATTATTTCGCCAAGTGGCACGCGGCCATCTGCCCCGGTGCACCGACCGGGCGCAGCTCGGGCCGCTCGGTCCGGCAGCGATCGACCGCGAGCCAGCAGCGCGGGTGGAACGGACACCCCGCCGGCAGTTTCGCAGGATCTGGCGCCTCACCAGAAATCTTCACCCGCTGTCGCTCCCGCTCACGGCGAGGATTGGCCACAGGGATGGCCGACAGCAGCGCGATCGAATAGGGGTGCCTCGGACGGCGATAAATGTCCTCCGAGCGCCCCGTCTCCACGACGCGACCGCCGTACATCACGCCGAGGGACGCGCTCATGTGGCGCACTACAAGGAGATTGTGGGAAATCAAGAGCACGGCCATCCCGCGCTCACGCTGAATATCCATGAGCAGATTGAGTATCTGCGCTTGTATGGACACGTCCAGAGCCGCGGTCGGTTCGTCTGCTACCAGTAGTTCCGCGCCCAGGCTCAAGGCACGGGCGATGGCGATCCGTTGTTGCTGACCGCCGCTGAATTGGCCGGGAGGCTGCTGCAGCGACGAGCGCGGCAGGCCCACGAGGTCCAGTAGCTCGCGGATGCGCAGAGCGGTCTCGGCCTTCCGATAGAGCCCGTGGATCCTGAACGGTTCTTCCAAGATCTCTTCGATCGTCATGTAGGGGTTCAACGATTCGTAGGGGTCCTGGAACACCACCTGCACGCGCCGGCGCATCTGTTTGAGCTGTGACCGGGAAAACCGTTCGATCGACACGCCGTCGAGCTTCACGTTGCCGGAGGTCGCCTTCTCCAATCCGAGGACGAGCCTGCCGAGGGTGGTCTTTCCACTCCCTGTCTCGCCGACCAGGCCAAAGGTCTCGCCGCGGTCGAGTCGTAAGTCGACCTGACTGACAGCCGTCACCTCCACTCTGCGGCCAAGCGCTCCCCGACGGGCAAGAAAGGTCTTCGTGACCTGGTCTGCCACCAGAAGGGGCGCTTGAGCGCCCATCAGGCGCTCGCCACCGGGCAACGATTCCATAGCCTTCGTCCCCTCAGTCATTTTCTGTGACCAGCTCACTGACGCTGAGACGCGGCAAGACGCCCTGAGCGGCGAGATGACACGCGCTCAGGGACTGACTACCGGGAACGCTCGCCACTTGGGGCACGACGTCCAGGCAGACCTGCACGCGGTACTCGCACCGTGGATGGAAGGCACAGCCGCTCGACAGGTCAGCGAGTTGCGGGGGATTGCCGTCGAGCGCGAACAGCCGTGTCCTCGGCTCGACACCGTCGAAGTCCACCGACCGCAACAGCCCCCGGGTGTATGGGTGGGTCGGTCGCTCGAACACCTCTTCGGCCTCGCCGTACTCGACGACCCGCCCCGCGTACATCACCAGCACGCGTGTCGCGATGCGGGCGACCACGCCGAGATCATGAGTGATGAGGACGATGCCGAGCTGTGTCTCGCGCTGGATGGCCCACAGGAGATCGATGATCTGCTCTTGGGTCGTCACGTCGACCGACGTCGTCGGCTCGTCCGCGATCAACACCTTTGGACGCCCTATGAGAGTCATCGCGAGGAGAACGCGCTGACGCATACCCCCACTCAGCTGGTGGGGGTAGGCACTGAGGGAAGCCGGCAGGTTGGGTATGCCAAGGCTGCCCAAGAGCTCGACGGCGCGGCCATGGGCCTCGTCCCGGCTCGCCTTGCGATGCACGAGCAGTGGCTCCATAACCTGACGCCCGATCGTCAACGCCGGGTTGAGGGCGCTGACAGGGTCCTGGGGCATATACGAGATCTCCACCCCGCGCAGTTCGCGCATCGCCTTGGGGTTCAACCTCAGGAGGTCTCTTCCTTCCAATAAGGCGGTGCCGCCCACGACTTTGGCAACCCGGCTCGGCAGCAGGCCCATCAGCGAGAGCGCCGTCATGGACTTGCCTGAGCCGGACTCACCCACGATCGCGACCGTCTCGCCCGAGCGCAGCTCGAAGCCCACCCCGTCGACCGGGTAGAGCTCAGCAGCGCCGATGTGCAGTGCCGTGCGGAGACCACGGACTTCCAGGACCGGCTGTCCATCAGCTTCGCGAGAGTCGGCAGTCATCTACGGTGCACGTTCCCCTCACCGCGCGCGAAACCGGCCATTCCGTCACCGAGCATCGCAACGCCGAGGGTCCACAGCGTGATCGCGAGGCCCGGGAATACCGTCAGCCACCATCCGTTCGCCACGTACTGTAGTCCCGACTCGAGCAACGACCCCCACTCCGGCGTCGGAGGCTGAGCACCGAGACCGACAAAGCCCAACCCGGCGACGTTCACCAAGGCATAGCCGAGGTCTTGTGTCACCCTGGCATTCAACTGCTCCCACATGAACGGGAGCATGTGCTTGCGGACGATGCGTAGCGGGCCCGCGCCCAGGGCACGGGCGCTCTCCACATGAAGACGGTGCTTCAGGCCCAGCACCATCCCGCGGATCAAGCGTGCGTAGCTGGGCCACCAGACGATGCTCAGCGCGATGACGACGGACCTCTCGCCTCGGCCAAGCGCCGCGGCGAGAGCAAGTGCCAGGACGAAGCCCGGGAACGACAGGAAAAGGTCGACGACGCGCATTAGTACGTCGTCGACCCGCCGGCCGGCGAAGCCCGAAACGACACCGACAAGCACGCCGATCGCTGCCCCTATCGCCACCACGAGAACCGACATCGTGAGCGACGCCCGAGCCCCGTACACGACCCTGGCGAAGAAGTCCCGGCCGAGCTCATCGGTCCCGAGCCAGTGCTGAGTGCTCGGTAGCGAGAGTGGGTTCGCCGCGTACAGGGCGTTGGGATTCTGGCTGGTGAACACCTGCGGGGCGATCGCCGCGATCACGAATACCGCCACGATGACCGAACCGACGATCAAGAACACACGCCTGCTGCGCTCGGACTGGGACCACCTCGCCAGCACAGGCGCTCCCCTTCTCATGGGTAGGCCTACGGCGGACGATGCCATCGTCACTCCTGCCTGTCCCGTAGCCGTGGGTCCAGGACCGGATAAATCAGGTCAGTCAGCAAGTTCACCACAATGAAGGTCGCACTGATCAACAAGGTGATGGCCATGATCGGTGCATAGTCGAACGACTGGATCGAGTTGTACAGGTACAAGCCGATGCCGGGCCAGCTGAACACGGTCTCGACCAGGCAGATCCAGCCGAGCAAGAAGCCGAACTGCAATCCGAGAAGGCTCACGACCGGGTTGAGTGCGTTCTTCATCACGTGGACGGCCATCAGGCGGACGCCCGCCACGCCCTTGGACTCTGCGGTGCGGACATAGGGGCGACGCAGCTCCTGCAAAACGCTCGCGCGGGTCGATCGCAGCCCGACCGCGAGCATGGCGATCACGATGGTCGCGACGGGCAAGATCAGGTGGAGGATCGTCTGCCAGAACGTTCCCCACTGTCCCGCCAACGGGCTGTCGATCAAGAAGATGCCGGTCCGGTCGGGCGGGGCGGAAGCCGTGATCGCGAGCTCGCCACCATCCGGCAGCCAGTGCAGTTTGGCGAAAAAGAGACCTTGGAAGAGGGCACCGAGCCAGAAGACCGGCATCCCGCTGCCAACGATCGCCGTGATGCGCACGAAGGCCTCGGCGACCCGGCCCTGCCGGCGCGCGGACCATGCGCCGAGCGGGATCGCCAGAAGCACGTAGATCGTGAAGCTGATGACAACCAGCTCGATGGTCGCCGGCAGGAAGTGGGCCAGATCGGTGGTCACCGCGTCGCCGGTAACCGCCGAACGTCCCAAGTTGAGGTGGACGAGGCCCTCGACGTACTTGATGTACTGAACCGGCAAAGGCCTGTTGAGGCCCAGCTGCACGTACAGAGCGTGGATCTGTGACTTCTTTGCGCCCATGCCGGCGAGGATCAACGCGGGGTTACCCGGGATCATGTGCAGGAGAACGAAAGTGAACACCGTGACGCACAGGAGCAGGACAATCGCCCAGCCAAGACGCCGGCCTGCATAAGCAATCACGGTCTCACCATCGCGCCGCGAGAGGACCCGGCTTACCGGCACACCGTCGATTTCGGTGGCACCGCGGCACTCGTGTCATCAGTTGATCAAATCGCAAGATTGGTTCGATAGTGCCGTAGGTCAGAGCGCGGTGCCGAGCGGCGCCCGCGTCGGCCAGAACTCTGACCCACAGCACGAACTGGTTAATGCGAACGTAATCTGAGCTGGTAGAACTTGACCGGGTACTCGTCGTAAGTGTTCTGCATAACGTATCCGTCCAGATAGTCGGGAACTGGCACGAGCAGCTCCGGCAGCCCACCGAAGATGACCGGCGCGTCGTCGTGGATTAGCTGCTGCGCCTTGTCCAGCCCGGCCTTCACCTTTGCCGTGCTCGCAGATGCCGACGCCTCGTTGTATGCCGCGACGAGCTTTGGGCTGTCGTAGTTCATGAACGCGTTGCCGAAGGCGCCGGGCAGGAATGACGAGAGGAAGCTCGTCGGATCAAGGCTGAAGATGCTGTTGTAGAGCGACGAGGTCAACGGTGGCGAGGTGCTGACCTTGCTCACTGCCGTCTCGATGGAACCGAATGGCAGCGACTCGAGCTTGATTTGCACGCCGATCTGAGCAAGCGACGCCTGCAGGATCGTCCCTCCTGCGACCAGGTCCGGGTAACCCGCCGCCGTGTAGCAGGTGGGCGTCAACGTGGCAGGGTCGATCTTTGCTTGCGCCAGCAGCGCCTTCGCCTTGGCAAGGTTCTGTGTGTAGACGGGCAGGGACTTCAGCGCGTACGGGTTGAACGCCGGAATCACGCCAGTGGTCGGCGACGAGTAGCCCCTGAAGTAGGCGCGCATGCCGGAGTAGTCAAATGCGTACTGGAACGCCTGACGGACCTCCTTGATGTTGAACGGGTGTATGGCCTGGTTGAACGCGATCATCGGGTCAGTGTTGTAAGCCTTGTAGGTCTTGAGCGCGAAACCAGGTCGCTTCCCGACGGTGAGCGCGTTGTCGATCGACCATTCGGTCGCGAAGTTCGCCGTCCCGCTCTCGATGAGCTCAGCCGATGTTCCCGGATCGGACTTCCACTGGACGATCACCCGGTCAATCGATCCTGGCTGCCAAGGTCCATTCCACCAGGCGGTGTTCTTTGTCAATTCGATCTTCGTGCCGTGCACCCACTCCGCGAGCTCATAGGCGCCCGTGCCGACGCAGTGGTCCGCGAAGTACGCCTTTGCCCACGGATCCGACGCCGTCTTGTGCGCTTCGATGGCACTCGCGCTGATGATCGGGAACATCGCCATGTGAACCGGCAGCCACGGCTGGGGTCCTTTCGTCGTGAACGTCACCTCCATCGGCCCAGTGGCGGCAACCGACGTGATCCCGCCCATCATGTACCCAGCTTGGGCGGGCGCGCCGATGGCAATGTGCCGCTTCATGCTCAATACCACCGCGGCCGGGTCGAGCGGCGACCCGTCGACGAACTTGACACCAGGGCGGATCTGGAACACCCATTGGGTGCCATCGGGACTCGCCTTCCACGACCTCGCGAGCCACGGCTGGAGCGTACTGGTCGTCTCATCGGTCAACGTCAACGTGTCGTAGGTGTTGAGAATGATCAGCATGCCGTCGAACTCGCCCTGCATCGACGGATCCAATGTGTTGGGCTCCGTCGTGTCCAAGAACACGAACGTGACGGGGGCCTTTTCCCATGTCGGCGCTTGCGTACCGAACCGGCTGGAAAGGGGCGCCGCCCTGAACGAGGTCCCGCGGGACGCCGCTCCCATCATGGCTCCACCGGAGACGGCGCCTAGTCCTGCGAGAAAGCGCCGACGGCTTATTGATTGACCGGTCAGGCGGTCGCCCTCTTCTTCATGTCCTGTGTTCGATCCCATCCTTGCCCCTCCTTGATATGTCCACGCCAACAAATTGCTTGAAGGTACTCTGACTGCTTCGCTACTACTCCCGGCGACGGGTCCTCACTCTGATTCCCCCATCCCGACGGCAACGCGTAATGCTCTTACGAGCTGCTCGAGATCTTCCGACGTGTGCGCGGTGGAAAGTGCCGCGTGAGACAGTGGCGTGTCGGGATAGACGATCCCGTCACGATCGCACGCCTCGACAAAGGAGCGGTAGCGCGCGGCGTCACTCGTCGAAGCAGAGCGGTAATCGCTCACCGGTGTGTCCGTGAAGTAGATCTGGAAGTGACCGCCCCCGCCCGCGAAGCGCATCGGCACACCTGATTTCGCCGCGACGTCGCCAACCCGCTCGGCCAGCTCCCGAGTGAGGCCGTCGAGCTTGGCGAGTGTCACCGGATCACGCAGGCGATCCAGTGCCGCGAGGGCGGCCGCTACGCACACGCCATGTGCGTTGTAGGTGCCGACAAAGCCCACCTTCCCGCCCCGCAGCGGATTGGTGAGCTCCATCAGCTGGGCCCTGCCTTCCACCGCAGCCAAAGGGTAACCGTTCGCGATCGCCTTGCCGTACACGGTCAGATCCGGTTGAACGCCGTAGTACTCGCGCGCACCACCTCGTGCGATCCTGAAACCGGTGAGCGTCTCGTCGAAGATCAGCAGCGAACCGATCTCAGTGGTGAGCTTCCGGAGCCCGTGCAGATACTCCCGCTGGGCGGGGACGTACCCGATGTCGATCAGGACCGGCTCGACGAGCACCCCTGCGATGTCGTCACGCCGGTCACGCAGCACCTGCTCGGTGGCGGCGAGGTTGTTGAACGGAAAGACGGCCGTGGCGGAACTGGCCGGGTCGAGCCCTTGCGAGCCTGGTACCGTGCTCGGACGGTCGGCTGGACCCCATCGGTCGGCCGGAGGCCAGGTCGACACATTCATCGGCGCGGCCCAGCCGTGATATGCGCCCTCCGCCTTGGCGAAGTTCGCCCGACCGGTCGCAGCCCGTGCTATGTCCAGACAATGGAGGATCGCCTCGGTTCCGGTGTTCGCGAAGCGCACCATGCCCGGCTCGGGGATGAGTGATCGGAGGGAATCCGCTGCTTGCAGCGCGAGCAGGGATTCCACTCCGGTGGTCAGCCCGTTCTGGACGCAGTCCTTGACGGCGTTGACGACCTCGGGTGCTGCGTGCCCGAGGGCGACTGCTCCATTGCCCATGATGAAGTCGAGGAGCTCGCGTCCTCGCACGTCGACTATCCGGCTGCCCCACGCCCGCGTCGCCACGATCGGCCTTCCGCCCCGGATGCGGCTGTTGGAATGCGTCCCTCCGGGAACGAAGTCCTCGTAGTTGGCCACTGTCTGCATCTTTGCCCCTTCCGTTTACTCGGCCGCAGGCTGTCCGAACATGAAGCCGTAGTCACCAACACTGACCGGTGTGAACCCCTCACGTGCAAGCACCACCGCTGAAGGATCGAACGGCGTCGACAGAACCTCGAGCGTTTCGAGCGTCTGGGGGTGCACGACGCGTCCCACCACCGTGTCTTTGGGCAGGAGCGTGCCGAGCTGGTCGAGCGAGAGCTCCGAGATCAGCATGCCTCCGTGGTGCGGACGCAGGATCTTCATCTTGTCGAGGACGATCTGATCGCTGCGAGGCTCGACATCCCCTTCCAAGCAGCCGATGTAGGTGAGGATCCGCCTGAGGGCAGTGCACGCGCGTTCTGTCGCCGGCACCGAGCTCACTCGGCCGCCACCAAGCTCGATCACAGTCGTCTTAAGGCCTGCCGCCTCCAGGCAGGAGTTCAGCGAGCCGTCGTATGACGCCCCGACGTACAGCAGACGGGACCCGACGCTTCGCGCCAGACCCTCGTCGCCGTGCACGTACACGTAGTCGACGCTCGGGAATATGCCACCGCAGTGGATGTCGACGAAGTACTCGCACTTCTCGAGGAAGAGGCCGTAAAGCCGATGGGCCAGCTGATGGGTCAACAGCCCGTCCGGGTCACCGGGGAACACGCGGTTGAGATCGATCATGTCGTTGGGTGTGTTCCTGGTGCGCGACTCAAAGGCCAAAGGATTCGCACAGGACACGGCCAGCACGGTGCCCTTGAAGGGAGTTCCCTTCAAGTACTCGACGAACTGGCGGATGTATTCCACGGTGTCGGTCTCGTCCCCGTGTATACCGCCTGTGATTCCTACCGTCGGGCCGGGCGAGTCGCCTTCGAGGCGATGCACCACGACCGACAGCTCGTGGCCATTGCCCAAGGTGCTCACGGGAATGCGCGACATCGAATAGCGGGGCTTGTCAGGCATCTTTTGTCGACGACCTCCTAGCTAGTGGCGGACTGTTGTCTTTGATCTGTGTTGCGTGCGTGCCCGTGGTGTGCACGCCACGGGATTCACCAACCGGGCCGCCGCATCCTGCAGCAGCGGTATCGTCGCCTTCGCGCGGCTCCCGGTGAACCGTGCAGCTGGGCCGCTCACGGAAAGACCTCCCAACAAGCCACAGCGGGAGTCCACCACCGGGACTGCACGACAGCGCATGCCAGGGGAGAACGTTTCCTCGTCAACGCTGTAGCCGCGTTCGGCGACCTGTTCGAGTTCGTCGTTCAGCGTGCGAAGTATCTCGTCCGCCGATCCCGGTGCGAACCTGTCGACGATGCTCCACCGCTTCTGTGGCGTGGCATTGGCGAGCACCGCCTTGCCGAGAGCTGACGTATGGGGCGAGAGGATGTCGCCCGCGTTCGCGACGGCCGTCAGCATCTGCGGTGAGTTGTGTCGAGCGGTAAGGACGATCTCGTCTCCGATCACAGCTCCAAAGCTGACACTCTCACCGGTGAACCGACCGAGGTCGGAGACGACTCTTTTCGCGGCTTCCCACTGGGGAAGTTGCTCGAGAACCTGTACGCCGATGCTGAACAGCCGCGATCCCGGCCGAAAACGACCATCGTCTGCCCGCTCGCAGTACCCGCGCTCGATGAGGAGGGTCAGCAGCCGATGCGCCGTGCTGGTCGGAACAGCGAACGCCTGGGCAGCATCCCTATAGGACGAGGCCGAGATACCACCTGCGATCATCTCGATGGTGTCGAGTAGGCGACCGAGGTAGGCCAGCTCAGGCGTCCCGTCTATCGGGACGCGCCGTTCATCCATCCGGACAGGCTAACTGGCGGCGGCAATCGGTGTCAACGGCGCGCCCGGGAGTCCCCAGCCCTCTGCGACGACG
>Ga0182027_10010361_pt1 | contig 13282 bp, 13 predicted proteins | sample 712E1DmetaG_FD_121300 | JGI IMG/M metagenome (GOLD analysis project Ga0182027, IMG submission 121300) | Permafrost microbial communities from Stordalen Mire, Sweden - 712E1D metaG (Illumina Assembly) | ecosystem: Environmental > Terrestrial > Soil > Wetlands > Permafrost | place: Sweden...
AGAACAACGAGTCCTTGAAAGACAGGATAGAGGAAGACTTGCTTAAGATCCACGGGAACCCCGCCTTGGTTCGGTCCTTTTTTTGTGCCGAATCTGTCGTCTATGCTAAGGACTGATCAGTAAACCTCTATCTGCAACCCTTTGCAGGGCTGCTATTTTATCGTTAAACTACGCCCCCGGACAAGGTTTCCGGAAAAATATAATTTCTGGCGCGAATCTCTATTGGCGAGTCGGCGTGGCTTCCGAGTCGGATTTGCGATTTCCAGCATCCTGGCTGGCGGCATCCCTGGCCACGGGAACACTTGACGCGCTTTCCAAGGTTCCCAATAATTTTCCATAATCCTTGGGAAAGCAAAGCCGGGCCAGGAAATTCGCCAGCGGGTTCAGGCGCAGCATCGCAGGCTTGCGGACGATTTTGCAGCCTCGCAGCAGGTAGAAATCATCCAGCCCGCCGCCGCCATTATACATTCCAGCAAAAACCTGTTTCACTTCCGTGCGTCCCGCCGCCATTTCCCGCACGGTGTGAACCATCAGGTCGGGGAGATACAGCCGCAGGGATTCCGTATTGCAAAAGAACATGAGATAACACAGAGTATCCTCGACGAACAATGACACGCTGATCCCCCCCAGTTCGTCTTTCCGATATCCGCCCAGCAGGATCACCTTGGGAACCTGAAACAATTGATCCGCCCACCAGCAAAAAAAACTCCGGTCATTGCGCCGGGTCGCAAACTGGTAGCGGGTCCTTTCGTAAAAGGAGAGGTACACGGGATACGCCTTCTGCTTGAATTCCTCCACATCCCGGACCGGCCGGATGGTGAATTGGCGGGCGGCCAGCTTCACCTGTCGCCTCCGGTTATAGTCCAGGTTCCCGCTGCTGTAGGTTCCGCTATTGTCAAACATACGGAAATTCAAGAAAGAGTTGCCTTTCTCGCCGCTGGCCACGGCGTATTGGCAGCCACCCCAGGCCGACCTATGCGGAGGGCGAACCGAGATGAGGGCCAACTCTTGAAAGGGCAGCAGCGGACGGAAGAAAAAAGGGCGCATCTGGCCCCAATAGACCCCATTGGCCCGGATGATTTTTTGTCCAAGGATCCGCTCAAAGGCGGCAAATTCCTGGACGTTCATTCTATACGCCAGGAAATCCATATTTTGGTCGGAAGCCATGGTACGTCAAAAGATATTTCTCAAGTCACAACCTGCGGCGGCCGCCCCCGCGGCTTCTTTCTCAAGGTCCTCAACACAAACAACTTGTAAGCGGAATGGAAAAACCGGTTCTTGTAAGCGGCACGGAAAAACCGGTTCGTATAAACGGAACGGAAAAACCAGTTCGGGAAATAGATAAGCGAATCAGGCAACAATCGAGGCTGGCCGCCAAAACGGATATTAAAATAATCATAGCCCTCCGTTTGTTCTTTCGTCAAGGCCTCCCCGCGCAGGATCGCCAGAGCGGTGCTTTTCTGCATTGACGCGAAATCCACGAATTTGCTGCCGCGGGCGTGGGCCCACTGGATCGCGTCGTGGTTCAACAATTCATTGGGCCGGCAATCGCCAGCGGAGCCGTTCCACCCTTTCTTCCAAGCGGTGACTGTGTCTCCGAACGACAGAGAGATCATTCCCGCCACTTTGCCGCCCTGGTGTTCCGCAAAGGCGAGCCGGATGGAATCGGCTGGGTGGGCTGCGTCCCACAACTCATGCAAAAACTCCACATTGCCCGGGTTGGCGCTCTTTCCTTGGCGGCGGCAGGTGGCGAGCATGAGATCAAAGAAAAGACCGAGGTCTTCCCGGCGCCCTTCCCGAACAACGGCGCCGCGCCGGAGCGACTGCCGCAACAGCCTGCGGGTGGTTGTGGAGATGCGTTCTTCAATCACTTCCATCGGGCCGCTCACGTCCACCACCAGGGTAGCTTCGATGAGCGGGACAAGGACGTTCGGCAAAAAGCGGTCTCGTGGCAGCGTAGCAGGGATAACTTTGCTCAAATCAGGCGGCTCAATAATCAACGCCGAAAGTTTCCCGATTTTCGCCGCAGTCCGCAAAGCATCCACAAGAAACTCCGAAACCAGAGGATGCTCCGGCTGCGCCACCGGTCCTTTGCTGATATAACCGATGCGCCAGAGTTTCGCGGGCCGCCACAAGATCTGGAACCCTCCAACGATGCGATCGTCCGCGGTCGCTCGAACCCGAAACAGATTCCAACCTTCCGTCCGTTTGGCGCGCGCCCAGAGGCTCGATTGCTGGTATTGCCCCAAGGGCGTACCGCGCAGGAACAACTCCCAGGCAGGGTCTTCCACCTGCCGTGACAATCTAGCGACAACTTCCTGTCCCTCGAAACAGCCGGAACCGATCTGGACATCTTCGCTTTCCGCCGGGGAAATCATGGCAGCGTTTGAGTTTGTTCAACTTGAGGCTTCCCCAAACGGCGCAGGATCAATTCGTGCGCAGTTCGCCGGTTTGCTTCAGGTAACTCTTCAGGCAGTCCCGCCAATCCGGCATGATGTCCAGCCCGCAGTCGCGCAGGTGCTTGTTGTCCAGCACCGAATAGGCCGGACGCGGGACCTTGGCCGGGAAATCGGCGGAGGTGGCCGGCAGTAATTTGACGGCCGTCCCGGTGTATTGGAAAATCGCCTGCGCAAATTCATGCCAGGAACATTGTCCCTGCGGCGTCGCATGAAACAGGCCGGTCTGGGGCGCGTCGGCCAGCCGGGCAATCTGCTCGGCGGCGGCCAGGGTATAGGTGGGGGTGACGAACTCGTCCGTGACCACTTTGACCTCGCCGCGTTCCCGCGCCAGTTTCAACATGATCTTGACAAAATTAAGGCCCTTCTTGGCGCGGCACGGCGCGGCGCCGTATAAGCCGCTGACCCGCACGACGGCATAATTCCGGGCAATCGCCTGGATGAACAGTTCCCCGCTCAACTTGGAATTTCCATAACAATTCAACGGACGCGGGCAATCTTCCTCCGTGTAGGGCTGCCGTTTCCTGCCGTCAAAAACGTAATCGGTGCTGACGTGAATGAGGCGGAAGCCAAGCCGGAGCGAAGCGGCGGCGAGGTTGCGGGCGCCCAGCGCGTTGACTGCGAAAGCGGTCTGCGGATCCGTTTCGCAGGCTTCCACATTGTGGAACGCGGCCGCGTTGACCACGACCTGCGGGGCGGCGGCGGCGAGTTTAGCCTCCGCCGCGGCGGCGTCCGAAATCTCGATGTCTTGATGAGTCAGGCCGGCGACTTGCGCGCCGCGCCGCTGGAAGACGGCGAGGAGGTCGGAGCCGATCTGGCCGTTGGCGCCGATGATAATGACTTTCATAATGGACACGGCATGGCGCGATCAGGCTTTGCCCTGGTGCGCATCCAGCGCCTTGAAGGTGCTGATGTTGTAGTAGTTGGGGTTTTGAAAATCCGCGAATTTGGCCTGGTTCTCGACCAGTTCCTTGACGATCCCCTTCACATCATAACGCGGCTTGAAGCTCAGGGTCTTCTCGGCCTTCTCCCAACTGACTTTGTAATTGCGGAGATCATGGACGTGTTTGATCTTCATCTTAATGTCCAGATGCAGATACTCCAGGATACCGTCATGCACGTAGTCGGCGATCTCGCCCAGCGTGTAATTGCCGGAGGCGACATTAAAAATCCCCGAGATGGCCTCGCTGCACTCGACGGCGCGCACATAGGCGTTGGCCGCGTCCTGAATGGCGAGGATGGGACGCCAGATGGCGGGATTGTTGACGGTGATGACCTTCTCGCTCACGGCCGTCTTGAACATCGTGTTGACCACCAGGTCCAGGCGCATGCGGGGGCTGTAGCCGCAGACCGTGCCCTTGCGCAGAACAATGACGGAGAAATTATTGTCCTGCATCTGGAGGACGCCGGCTTCGCCCTGGAGTTTGGAAATGCCGTAGGGATAGCTGGGGCAGGCGGGAGACTGCTCGTTGTACAGTTCGTTGACCGTGTAACCATAAACCGAGCAGGAACTGCCATAGACGAAACGCTTGACCCCGGCCCGCTTGGCGACGTAGGCCAGGTAGGCGGGGCCGGCGGCGTTGGACACAAAGTTTTTGCTCGGGGAATAATCGGCCATGGGATCGTTGGAAAGCCCGCCCAGGAAGACCACTTGGTCGAAGCCGCGCAATTCCTCCAAGGTGGCGTCCAGCGCGTCCTTTTGGATCACCTTGGTTCCGGCGGGCAAATGATTGCCGAACCAGAGCATATCCATGACCTGAATGTCATAGTCCCGCTCCAAGAGTTTGGGGACCAAAACCGAACCGACATAACCTGCTCCTCCTAAGACAAGTATCTTCATATTGGATATTGGATGCGTGAGTAGTTGAAACGATTGCGGACTGGTTGACGGAACTGGGGTTTCTCAGCGGGTCCTACCGTCCGGCGCCGTGCGGCGGGTGGTAGAGAAAATGATTGGATTCCGGCCGCTCGAGCCATTGGGCGAACGATTGGGCTTTGGCATCCTTGCCGGAAATGACCGGATTCTTGACCGGCCAGGGGATGGCCAGTTGCGGGTCATTCCAGGCAAAACCGGACTCCCCGGCCGTGTTGTACACGTTGCTGCAAAGGTATTCGATTTCCGCGAAGTCGGACAGAACGCAGAAACCGCGGGCAAATCCGGCCGGGGCCCAGATTTGGGTCTTGGTATCTGAAGAGAGTTCCCGGCCAAACCACTTGCCCAGGGTGGGCGAACCTTTGCGGATGTCCACCGCCACCAGGAAGGCCGTGCCGTGGGTCACGCGCATCAATTTGCCCATGGGCGGTTCCCATTGGAAATGCAATCCGCGCAACACATTCCGGGCCGAGCGGGAATGGTTCAATTGCGCGAAAACCGGCGGCAGCCCCAGGGCTTGGAACTGGTCGTGGCGATAGACCTCGGTGAAAAAACCGCGCGCATCCTGGAACACTTCCGGCTGCACAATTTTGACGTCTTCGATCGGTGTTGCTTCAACGCGAATTTGCATAAGATGCGAAATTATTTGCGAACCCGGCTCATTTGCCAAGATCAAAAGGAGCGCCCTCGGCCACAAATCCCGCGATCTCCCCGCCGATGGCCAGCGCCGCCGTGGCCGCCGGACTGGGCGCGTTCAGGACATGCAGGGCGCGCGGACGGCGCACCAAGCTGAAATCATGGATCAGTTCGCCCTGCGGCGACATGGCTTGGGCGCGCACGCCCGCCCCGCCGGCCTCCAGGTCTTCCACGCGGATTTCCGGCACGAGCCGTTGCAGCGCCTGGCAGAACAGCCGCCGGCTGAATGATCTTTTCATTTCCTCCCAGCACATCCGCCGGTGCTGGTTGAGAAATCTCCACAATCCCGGAAAACTCAGCGCGTCATAAAGGTCCAGCGGGTTGATGTCGCTCTTGCGATAGCCTTCGCGCGCGAACGCCAGGACGGCGTTCGGCCCGGCTTCCACCCCGCCTTCGATCAACCGCGTGAAATGAACCCCCAAAAAAGGAAATTGCGGATCGGGCACGGGATAAATGAGGTTGCGCACCAGGAATTGCCGCTCCGGCTTGATCTTGAAATACTCGCCGCGAAAGGGCACAATGCGCACCTCTCGTTTCTCCCCCGCCAGCTCCGCCACGCGGTCACAATGCAATCCGGCGCAGTTGATCACGTAATCCGCCTCCCAATCCCCCGCCGTGGTCCGCACCGTCCAGCCGCCGGGCCGCTCCTGCATGGCGGTGACCCTGGCGCGCGTGACGACGCGCCCGCCGCCCTCCTCGATTTTGCGCGCCATGACGCGGCAAACGCCGATATAGTCAACAATTCCTTCCTGCGGCACATGCAGGGCGGCGATGCCGCCGGCGTGCGGCTCAACTTCCAGCATTTGCGCGCGGTTCAGCATGCGCAGACCCTGCAACCCGTTCTGCTGGCCGCGCTCGTGGAGGTGGCGCAGCCGTTCCAACTCGCCTTCATCCACCGCCACCACCAGTTTGCCGCAGATTTCATGGGCGATGCCGTTGTCGCGGCAGAAGGCGGTCATTTCCTGAATGCCGGAAACGGCCAGGCGGGCCTTCAAGGAGCCGGGCTTGTAATAGAGTCCGGCGTGCAGCACGCCGCTGTTATTGCCCGACTGGTGGCGTCCGACCTCGCTCTCCTTCTCCAGGACGACGACATGGCAGCCGGGAAAGCGGGCGGCCAACTTGAGCGCCGAGGCCAGGCCGACGAGGCCGCCGCCGATGACGATGAATTGTTTGAATTGCATAAAGTTGGGCGGGCCGACGAGAACCCACTTTGGGCCAAACCCTATTTTGTTGCTTGGATAGGCTTTGGCTGGGAAGAAAAGTCCAGTGGAGTGGTAGAGTATTGGAGTAATGGATTCATGGTCAATCCGGTGCAAAAAATAACTTGATTAGCCTTGATTAGCATTGATTGTGCTTGATTTGGAAAACCTGGTTCTATGCGTAAATAGTTCATGGACAGTCACTTGGGTTCATTTCTGGCAAAAATGGTCAAAACTGGCGGAATAAAGCATGCTTGCAACGATGGAATCAAAAGCATACTAAATAGATAGAGTATCAAATGATTGGAGGCCGGGCGCGGGATTCCGCCGCCGTTGAAGCCTCCGCCGCCGCCTTCCGACCCATCTGCTATCCGCATGAACAATCCAGCGCAACGGGTGGCACAGGTGACTCGCCTGTGGTTTCGGGCGACCCGCCCGAAACCGCTGCCAGGCAAGTTGCCCGTGCCACCCTTTCCGGCTTTGCGGCCTCGCGCCTTTGCGTCAAATCCGCCCTCCGTAATCCGCAATTCGGGGCGACACCCGTCTTCGCCCCGCCGCCGTCCCGCCATGCCTGAGAAGTTTCGGGCCATTCTCCCCATTTTCCATCCTAAAATTCAATTCATCCCGGATGGTATTGCGGAATTTCGCAATTCTGCCGTTTCTCAGTCCAGCCTCCCCATCCTTACGCGGTTTGATGAGGCTGAATGAGGCTCGACTTCGTTCGGTTCTGTCCCGGCAAACCGCGCGCAACGCCGGGCACGACCTGCCCGTCCGCGACGTTCCCGGCAACGAATGCACCCGGCCCGATGACCACATTCTCGCCGATATGCGCATTGGGCTGCACATAAGCACCTTGTCCGATGTAAGAGCCCTCGCCGATATGCGCGCCGCTCCCGACATAGCACCCCGCCCCCAACTGCACATGCGCCCGGATGTCGCAGTCACTTTCGATCATTGCCCCAATGTTCACGGTGACGTTCTCCCACAGACGAGACTGGCTGCTGACGATCGCTCCGGCAAGAAGGCATCCACCCCGCCCGATCTGGGCCGAAGTAGAGACCACCGCGCGCGGATGGACGATGGTGCATGGTTCCAGCCCGCAGTCCAGAGCGTAAAGGTACAACGCACGCCTCTTTTCGCGCGAGTGAACGGAACTGAGGCCCATGAAGAAATGCCCGCAACTCCCCCGACCCTTCATTCTTGGCAGGCATTCTGAACCTGAAAAAACCGGAAAGCCGCGCATGGTCCGGATTGTAAGCGTTTCATCCTCGTTGACGAGCCCCTCGATTTCGTAATTTCCTGCCTGTTCGATCAATTCGACTACCACCGCAGCATGTCCCTCGGCTCCCAAACCAATGATTCTTTTCATATATGATTTAATAGTTGCACGATACTTGGATCAAGCCATCCGCCTGGGATGGCTTGGTGATCTTCCGGCCTCGCCAAACTGTGGCGAACATGTCGGCGCGAAACAATACGCCTCTCACGTATGCAATTAAATCATAGGTATTAAACTATGTCAACCCCTTTGTGATTAAACTTTTTATTGCCATTTTTCGCCCCAGAATCCGCCACAAGTAACTGTCATTACGGTTTTTATATGTTTTCTCAGTTCAAAAACGCATTGCTGCCGGGAAGAATAATTCAAAAAAGTTCAGTGAAAGCATGGCGGCTGACCCTCTTTCGGGATCAAGTCTTCTCTCCTCCATTTCGGCGAACTTTTCCGGTCAGACGATAGGCGAATGGGCTGAGGCGATCCCGGCCTTCGGTCAAGATCCGCCGGGCGAAAGGCCATATTCTGGATTTGGGCTCGCGGACCGTGTTTGGATCAATCTGGTTCTGAAGAAAGGAGGTGACTTCCAAATCTGTCCCGGGCGGAACTGGAAACGGTTCGCCAACATAATGTGGAAAAACCCGGTCGGCCTGGCCCGGTGTTCGGATGCAGATACCCTCTTCCATCGCCTCAGCCGCAGTGGGTCTATGGATGGAGGCCTGCGTCACACCCGGAGGAATCCTCAGATGAAGGACTCGGGCATAGGATTGCACCAGGAGAAGGCTGCCTTCCGTCCGGGTCCTATAATTTGAGCGGGCGATCCCCTTCAGGTCCATCCAACGAATCGGCCCCAACGAGTTGATGAAGTTCGCCAAGTCCTCCAACAGATCCAGGCCGCCGGCAAGCTCCTGGTGATGACTCACGGGGATGATGGGCTGGCCAAGATAAGCGGCCAAAAGGACGGCGTTTTGAATTTCGCACCTGACCTCGAATCTTGGAATAACCGGCAATCCGGCGACCCATTCGGACATTCCGAGGCTGAAACTCCTGGCCCAGGATTTATCGGAGTTGTATTTGTGCAGGGTACCAAGTGTGATGCAAGCGGCTTCAAACCCCAGGCGCGCCATGACTCGCAATGTCTCCTCGGAACAGACCTCATGCGGAGCGGTCATGACCCTGGATACCGCCAGCGAGGTCCTGGCTTCCAGCCGGGAAATCCTTCTCAAGGCTTGAGCCATCGAGCCCAGTCTTTGGTCATCCGATGAAAAGCTCGCCAATTCCTGGCGGATATGGTCGTTGCCGTGGATGAGGAGCGAAAGACGGGCCTGATTGTCCGCAAAAAGGCGGACCGCCTGTTTGCTTTCATACCATGAGTCCAGCGGAACGGTGGCTATCGCGACGTGGTAATTATGCAGGCCGGCGTGTTGCGCCAGCTCGCGGAAGTTGATCCATCCAAAACTGGCGCAGTGCAGATTCGGGTCATCGAGTATGATACTCGCCCGCAAGGGAGGCTCGCTCCAGCGGCTCTCCCCCGTGCCACGCCTGATAAAGTGGATCATGGGCAGCAGTTGCACGAAAATGTCCGGAGACAGAGACCGAAAGGGCAGGCGCAGATTCTCGATTCCTTCCAACGACACCGCGCACATCTGCCGGCGGCCCGAGTCGTCCGCCCGCGCGATCCAAATCGGATGACCGTCCGCCGAGGCCATAATTTCATCGCGGCCGCTAAGCTTGCTCTTGTCAAATACAGCCACCCGCGTCTGTCTTACTTCCCGCTTGCGAAAAACGGCGGGAACCGCGCTGGAATTGGCAAACTGAACGCGCACATTTTCCAGGACGCGTGAAGAGGGCATCACAACGAGGCTCGGAACAGCCAACGCGGGTTTGGGAAGGTCGCCATTGAATATCATCAAGCCGCCCCAGGAATTGTAATCACACCCGCTTGCGCTTTCGATGGCGCCGGGGAACGAATCCGCCAACATCTTGAAGAAGTCGTTGGTGGTCGCGCCATGGGACGGGCATATAAGCCCAATCTTTTGGGGGGAAATGCTCACTGGAACAAGGGGAGTCCTTTCAGACGCGCGATCTTGGAAGGCGATCCTACTGCCGGCGGACAGGTTTCAGCGCCTTTACCCAGGTTCTTAAGCTGATGTTCATCTTCAATGGGATTCCAATTTTTGCCACCGGCGTTGCGGGGTTTCCCTGGACCACCGTCATCGGCGGCACGGACTGGGTCACCACACTTCCGGCTGTGACCACCGCACCCTTTCCAATCCTGACGTTGGGCAGAACTATCACCCCCGGACCCAAAACGGCGTCCTGTTCGATGACGACGCCTTTGGATTCGTGGAAGTGGGCTATAATAGTGGCCCGGATGCCAATGGCCGCGCCATCTTGAATCTCAACCAAGTGCGGGCACGAAGTTTCGATAATGGCATCGTAACCGATCCACACGCCTTTGCCGATCTTCACGCCACGCCACCGGTGCAGAAGGACGCGAAGGGACCGCGCCCCTGGAGCGATGCGGGCAAAAAGCTGCAATACCCGGTTGATGGGGGCGAGAATTTTGTTTTCAGCCATACGCTTTTAGGATTTCCTCTCCAAGTCAACGTCGTTATACAATACGGGATGGCATCGTGTGGGAATGGATCAAGCGCCAAGATGCACGATGAAGGACTGGCCATGCCATCCGAATCGGGAATAGGGCATGAGCCGAATTTGCGGATTTCTGTTCAGCCACTCTTGGCAAGCCTTCTGTTCTCCACAATCCGGGCGGCCTTTGAGGCAGAACCAATCGTCAAAGAAAATCAGCCCTCCGTCTTGCAAGTGGGGAATCAAAAACTCCAGGACCGGCTTGGTTGATTCGTAAAGATCGCAGTCAATCCACGCCACCGCAACCTTGTCCAATCCCGCCAAAGCCGGGTTGGCCCGATTCAGGCTCTCGGAAAACCAGCCCGGAACCACCTGCACCCCGGAGAGATCCCCGATACATTTTTTGACGTTCTTGAGAAAAACTTCACGACCACACTGAAAGCCTCCTTTGTTGAACTCTCCCTCCCCGGACGGCAAGCCTTCAAAGGAGTCGAATGCCCAAAAGCGCATGGGCAATTTGCGTTCCCGGGCCAGAAAACAGGCGGCGGCGAAGGTCCGCCCCTGGTAGACGCCAAATTCAAGATAATCGCCGCCGACGCGGCAGGCGCTGACATAATCCATCCCCTGTTCCAAGGCAATTTCGCGGCAAAATGCCGAGGGAATTTTGGCCGCATATCTTGCGCCCCAGCGAAAGTAGCGATTGACGGACCGCCCATAAAGCGATTGGATCAGTCTTCCTATCATAGCAACGGCGCGACGGCTATTTCTCTTCGGCCATTCTCAAGCACGCCAGGCGGGTTCCGCGAATCGCGTGGACCGGATGGGTTGCAGCCAGTTCATCCACCGCCCGGCTGACATCAACGCATTGTCCGTAATCATGCCAGAAAATAGTCCCGCCGGGACGAATATGTTTTACGGCGTTCAAGCTGTCACTCCTTACAAAAGGATAGTCGTGGCATCCGTCAATCAGGATAAGGTCGAATGGACCGCCAAACGCAGCCCAATCTGATTTGGTGGAATCACCCCAGCATTGCACAATTCTCGCGCTTTCCGGTTCTCCACGATACTGGGAGCCGACCAGGCCGGAAGTAATGGCATTGGAAATGCCTTCCGCGCGCAACGTGGTTTCGTCCTGGCCCTGGGGCAAATCCAAGGTGTAGACCTTGCCGGTGTCCCCCAAGTTCGCCGCCAGGTTCAAAGCGCTGAAGCCGTCGTAGGTGCCAATCTCCAGAATCCAGACCGCCTTCGTCAGCTTCACGACCGACAGGATGTGAACCAATTCTTGCAGATCCAGCGACCAGCCGACGATGCGCGATTCCGGTTTCCGTAGCGCAACATTGCAGGCTTGGACCCCGGGAAAGACCTTTCCGAGCGGCACTCTGGCAAGGCGGCCGCTGCTCCAGGCGCGTATCAAGTGCGAGCATTCCGGATCCTTGCGCATGGCGTTCCAGGGAAATACCCGCCGCAAGAGGACCAGGCCAAGGGCGGGATTTTGGATTCCGCGGATAAGATTTCGTTTTGTCAGCATACTCGAAGCCGCCACTGGCCTAAAGGACTCCTTTCCGGAGCAAAGCGGCGCGAATCTCGGCATAACTTCCCAAGTGCTCGATCTCATCCAAGCCAAATTGCACCCCATAGACGGATTGCAATTCGGCGATCAATTGCACCATCGCCAGGGAATCCCAATTCGCGACGGCTTTTTGCCTTAAATCCTCAGGCGGCGTCGCCGCGGGGAGGTTGAAAAACTCGGCCAGCAGTTGTCTCAGGGGATCGCTTTCGCTCACAGGCGGATTCATTCCACGGTAATCCAAGGCGGATTGTTAATAGGCTTGACAGGTTCGAGCCGGTACTTCTTCAAGGCGGATGTTTCCAAAACGCGCTTCAGGCCAAACCGCTCAAACAGTTGCGAGACCACGCCGTTCTTGGCGGTCGGGATGTATTCCGCATGGAGCTGTTGGACCCCGGCGGCGGCGGCGCGCGTGGCCAGTTCAGCCCATAGAACTTCTTCCACGCCCCGGCCCAAGGCGCGGCAACTGACCAGAAAGCTGTCCACTGCGAGGGATCCGTCCGCAGGCTCCGGCACGGCCAGCAGCACGCCCACAATCCCCTGGTCGCCGAACTTGTCCATCAGGCGCAAAGTCAGGCATATCGCCCCGGGAAGTGAAGCCATCCGGCTGACCTCTTCCAGCGGATGGCGTCGGGTGGTCACATTGAACTGGTTCGTTTTTCCCAACATCTGGACGACGCGCTCGATATTGGCGGAGCCTACCGCTTCCACTTTGGCCCGCAAATGCAAGGAGAGCAAAAAATCCTCGATCTTGTCCTGCGGCTGCGCTGTGCGCGCCGACCGCAATTCATACTCCCGGTGGCGCTTCCGGTCTTCATCGCTGATATGGTGGGCGTCGAAAACATCCGTGCGCAGCAGGCTCTCCAGCATTTGCAGCGCATCGCCCCGCTGGTTCACAATGGCCACCTCGGGATTGAGTTGCCGCATCTCCTCGCGCTCATAATCCGAATCATCCAGGAATGCAAAACTGTCCAGGCCCAGGCCCAACTCGCCGGCCGCCTCCCGCAAATTCAGATACTTGGCGCCAAAATTCACTTTCCGGCACACGAAATCCTCCCAGCGCAACACCATGTCGGGCAATTCCGTCATGGCTTGGCGCGACTCGGATTCATCATTTTTGGACGCCAGCACCAGGAGTACGCCCTGCCGTTTGAGTTCCAGTATCTCCTTTTGTATCCGCAGAAACACGCTGCCCGGAAAGTCCCGTCCCAGTTTGAGCTGCCTCATTCCGTCCTCCCCCAGTATTCCTCCCCACAGCGTATTGTCCAGGTCCACTGCCAGCGCCTTGCGCCGGGGCGCCAGCAAGGGCCGGATATTCCGCCCCAAAAAGAAGGCAAAGGATAAGGCGGCACGGGTGGTAAAGGGCTGCCGGGCCATAAATTCCATTTGCAAATCCTGCAGCGCGCCGCCTTCTCCGGCGGCCCACCGGTGGACATCCAGCACACGCACCCGCGAATCCATCATCCCAAGCCGGTGAATGGCGGCGTTGACTTCCGCGATGACAGCCGCCAGGCCGCCCGCGAGTTGGGAATCCAAAATAATGCCGCCACTGGCCGGCGGCAGCGGCAGAGTCGCTACAAACAAGGGGCTGGAACCGTTTTCAAGATAGGCTCGGACGACGTTCTG
>Ga0182027_10010362_pt1 | contig 13281 bp, 12 predicted proteins | sample 712E1DmetaG_FD_121300 | JGI IMG/M metagenome (GOLD analysis project Ga0182027, IMG submission 121300) | Permafrost microbial communities from Stordalen Mire, Sweden - 712E1D metaG (Illumina Assembly) | ecosystem: Environmental > Terrestrial > Soil > Wetlands > Permafrost | place: Sweden...
CGCCGCCGCCGCCGCCGAGGCCTGTTACCGCGTAGGCGTTCGTGAACGTCGCTCCGCTGTCGGTGCTCAGATACATCCGTTGCGACGCGGAATCCAACCCGTAGAACTTCGCGGGGTTGAAACGATCCGCCACCGGGCTGATGCCCGCGGGCAGGCCGGTCGCATCCTTCCACGTCGTGCCGTGGTCGGTGGAGATTCGCGGGGTCCCGCCTGTGCTCATGAAAACCTTGCCATCCGCGGACAGAATCACGCGCCCGCCGCCACCGCCGCCACCGCCGCCGCCGCCGGCGCCCCGCCTGCCGCCGCCTGCAGCCGTTCCGCTGGTCGAGAAGGGCTGCCAACTGTGGCCGCCGTCCAATGAATACCCCATCGTGCCTTCATCCGGGGGGTGAAACGGCCCGCTGCCCGCGCGGATGAGGACGTTGGGATTCTGGTAAGCGTAATCCAGCGATGATGTGTTTGCGAACAGCGGGTGCCTGTTCGGCCCGTTGGTAGGACTGACGTCCAGGTCGTCGTGCGTGAACCCGCTAATGTCGCCAAAACCGCTGATCAAGTGCGCGCCGCCCGATGGGCTGATGAGGCAAAGGATGGCGGTTTCCTCAATCCCGTCCGCCCAAATCGTCCAGTGAGTGTCGCCGCCGGAATCGGCGCTATTGACGTCCACCGTGTTCCAGATTGTCGCGCCGGTCGCGTAGCAAACATGCTTGGAATCAAACGGGTCAATGGCCAGCGTGTCAATCCACCAGCCCAGCGCCGCTTCGGGCTTCGGAACGGTGGAATCATACACTCCCGCCCACGGCACATAGGGCGAAGCGGAAGAATCGCGGTGGGATTTCGGGGTGAGGTCGGTCCAGGTCTGGCCGCCGTTGGTCGTGCGGAAAATGCGGTCGTCATCGTTCGCGCGCGCGGGCAGGTTCGGATTGATCCGGTCAATGGTGGCGACCACCACCGTGCCCGGATGCTGGCGGTCAACGCCCAGGCCGCCGTAGCCGCCCCGCGCCCGGTTTGCGCCCTTTTCCGGCGTAATGTCCGTCCACGCGCCGTCCTTGGGATTGTATTTCCAAATCGCGCCATCGCTGACGCCGCCCGGCCCGGGGCCGTTGCCATAAGCCACATATAATATACCCTGCGTATCGAAGGCGGCATGAATGGCCATGAAGTTGGCGGGCTGGCCGGGAACGGCCTGCCAGGTTTGGCCCGCGTCGGTGCTGCGGAACAGGTGGCTGGCGCCTGAATCGGTCGAGCCGACGTAGATGGTCTTGGTCGGCTGGCCGCGCGTTCCGCTGCTGGCGTCGAAGACCACGAAGCTCAAGCCCACCCCGCCGCCGCCGCCGCCCGCGCCGCCCCTGCCGCGCCGCGCTCCCGCAGCCGCATCGCCCTCGCCCGCCGCCGCGCCCGCTTCGGCTCGCGGACCCGCGGCTGGCGGGAAGCCGGGGACTCTGTTCCAGGTCTTCGCCGCGTCTTTGCTGATCCAAAGCCCGGCGGAACGGGAACCGAAATAGAGAATGTCATTGAAATTCGGATCAATGGCCAGACGCTCCCCAACGCCGCGTCCATTGGAATTGCCGCCCATTTGGAAGGTCACCGGGACCACGTCCCAAGTCTTTCCCTGGTCCATCGAACGCAGGATGGCCGCCTGGCCAGGCCCCATTCCCGCGGCGATATAGACGCGCTGCGGGTCAATCGGATCGGTGGCGATGCTTTCCGAGCCGTGGTAATTGCCGACGCCGCACCAGTCCGTCAGCGGAATCCACAACTTCTTCTGGCTGTCCCATTTGTAGGAACTGCCGATGTCGCAGCGGCAGTAAGCCAGGTCCGGCTGGGTTTGGTTGAAGACAACCCCGCAGATAAAGCCGCCGCCCTTGACCGTGACATTTTTCCAAGTGTACGGCTGGAGAGGAACGCTGGAGGGTTGCGCGGAAACAAGCGCCGGACACAACGCGATGCAAAGGCCGGCAACAACGATTTTCAATGTGGACAATGGGTTGCTTTTCATAAGTGTATGACGGATTAATGCCTTGACTGATTATTTGCAAGCATAAAGCGAAAAAAAATGATCGGATCGCATGAACACCGCTCACCGCCCATTGCCATCTTCCAGACTTGAATTGCTGCCTTTATCGAACCTGCCAAGAACGCCGGATTGCGTGAGGAAGCCGGTGAATGAGACATCCACCGCTCTCACTGGGGCGGGATCCCCTGCCAGCGCAGCAGCCCCTTTTCTCTCCACGCTCAGGCATGTGGACGGTTCTCCTCCTCGTCCAGCGCGCGGAAAGAAGCCGCCGCCAGAGCGGCGAAATCGTCCTCCGTCAAATCATCAGACATGGGAACCTATTCGACAATGGCGTGCCGAAGCTGTTGCCGCTCCTCTTTCGAGAGCTGCTCGACCTCGCCAAGAATTTGGGCGACGGCTTGTGTCATGTCCTCACCATACAGGGACCGAAAGAACTGCGCAAGCGCCGGCGTACGAACAAGGGAGCCAGTGAATTCGGTAGGGCGAGACTCCGTCGAGCCGAGACTCGATTTATTGGGGAAAAGTCACGGCTCGACGGAGTCTCGCCCTACCGTCCTCGGCGGCGAAGTCGAACCTCATTTTCGCACTTCCGGGCGGGCACGAGGGTTGAAAAACTACGGACAACGAAGGGCGCATTCGCTTACGCGGCCAAACGATAAGTTGCCAAGAAGCAGGGGATGCCGGAACTGGAGCACAAGCCCGGCCGTTTTTGGGGTGTCGTTTGCCGAAAGAATCTGCCCCTTGGGAAACGGGAAGATCGGGAAGTCACGGCAGGCCAGGCGGTGAAACTGCGGCGGGTCATGCGGCGATACCGTTTAGCGAATACGTCCCCGGAGAAGCGGAAATTTCTGCGCAAAAGCCTACTGTGGTCGCAAGATTTCACGCCCAAACTATTTTGCAAGGTCGAGTTTTGGGTGGAACGTCTGCGAAAATTGATCGAGCCTCCTGAAAGCACCATACATTGAATAACGAAATTCAGGGCATGTTTGAGGTTGCCGGCATCGGTTTAGTTGATAGACTGTCGCAATGGCAACCGGAATGACGAGGCCGCGAATAGATTACGTGCGCAAACGTGCCTTTGAAGCACTTCTTGAACGCAAACGGATGTTGGCCCTTTGGAAACATCAGCAACTAGCCAAGAAGCTCGCTTTTGGCGCACCCAAGAATATGCGCAAAGGTGAAAAAGCCGTTGATTCACACTGGTTGATTCCCGGAGGCGGTGTTGAAACCCAACGGCACAAGCATTAGCGATTCACCCCATGAAAATCAAGGTGCCAATGGAAACCGTGCAAAAGTTAGCAACCATGCTTGAAACCTACGACGCGGAAACGCAGTCGTTTCTGGATTCATTGGCTACGCCTGACAAATACGAGATTCTGGCACTGGCCATGACCATACACAACGGATACGACGACTACGAAGAAGCGCACTGTGAAGCGTTGCACAAAGTTTCGGCGCAAGACCTGACAAAGTATCTAATGGACTACAAGTTTTTATATTGCCACTTGCAGGACGCCATGAGGCTTGGGGCGGAACATTTTGAAGTCGCTTGGTGCGATGACGAAACCGACGAAAACGAATAAATTGATATTCTCTGTTTATGAAAAGCGATGAGGCAAGGAATATAATCAGGGCATTGATTGTTTTGGGCTTGGTGCTGTATGGCGGCTTCAAAGTTCTGTGCCTTTTCGATAAAAAAGAGACTGGCCCGACCGTCAAATGCACTGTTGCGTATGTAACAATCAATGGGAAACAATACGACAAATTCATAACGCCCGATGAACTCTTTAGCGATTTTGTCACTTTCGGCGATGGAACACGAGTTCCACGGAGCGAAGTCACATTTAAAGAGGAAACGTTTTCCATTGAAGCTCTCCAAAAAGGGAACGAGGCGTTAGCGATTCAGGCTGCAATGAAAACCCCATGACGCTAAACCGAGGGGCAATCCAGGCGACAATGCCGGCACGACCAGGCACTTGTCGGGGCGGAGCGTTCGCGTGTTGGCATTCCACCTTCGCCGAGGCTACGGCGGACAGGTCGGCTTGGCCCTCCTGCCTTTGAGCAAGCCGGATGATCCGCCTTCGCCAAGGCTTCCGCCTTCGTTAAAACTACGGCGGACAAGACGGCGGGACAAGCGACACTGGAACGAGCCGGAGGGAAATCCCTTCCATGCCAAATAAACCGGCCTTCACGAGCCGGGGACGCCGGACTTTGGCGGCAGCATGTGCTGCTTGACTTCGCCGGCGGGCGGGCGGAACTCCGGGTCTTTGTGGACAGGTACGTCTGCACTTCGTCGGCGCCGAGTTCGTTGCCGGCCAGCGTCAAAATGGCCGAAGTGTCCAGGATGACAGCATCAGCCACGGGCACGCTCCCCGGCCCGCTCGGCGAGCAGTTTGTCGAGCAGCCCCTTGCCGGCGCTGGAGCCGCGCAGACGGTTCAATGCCTCCCGCTGGCGGACTTCGGTGAGGGAGATCACACTTTCACGGACGATCAATTGCTCGTCGGGTGCGAGCTTCTTGAAATCGTCCAGCAACTTGTTGGCGACAGCGGTCATCGGAGCAAGCTACATTCTGCCGGGCGAAGAATCAAGAGGCTTTGAACTTTTGACAATACGGGGGGCGAAAAGCCTGACCACGAGGGGGACTTTCTGGACGAACCAAAGAAGGTCGCGGCGGCGGGAAAAATGAACCGAAAGGCTTTGAAGGAGATTGTCCGGGAAGTCTTCCAAGAAATGCTTGCTGAGGATTTGCCGACATTTTCGCGGGCAAAAGCGCATCGTGAGGTCGCGCGGGGCAGACGCAGCAATTCTGTTGTACCCCATTGGAAATCAACAAAGAGAGTTTTTTGAACAGGAGGAAACAGAGGAAACAGAGTTTTTAGTTTTCCGTTCTCTGTTCTCTCCGTTTGCTCCTGTTCAAAATCCGGGATGGGGCTTCCGGCTTGATCGCCAATCGAGTCACGGCTCGACAGAGTCTCGCCCTACCGGTCTTGAGGGCTGCAACTGCTGACCAAGAAACAGGTGGCGAATTTGCTGGCCTGCTCGCTGAGAATGGTGGAAAGACTGGTGGCGTCGGGGACATTGACGGCGGTTATCATTCGGGGCGCGGTGCGGTTTCGGTCAAGTGACATTGAGCAAATTTTGATGAAAGCACCTCTTTTGCGCGCAATTCGCGCAATTCGCGGATAGAAGATTTTTCCTGGGCGAGGATTTGAGTCGCGCAGCCTGGTGTTGACGGTGGAGGCCGGATTTGGGATTGTCCCAGCATGATCGTGACCCTTGAAGCCAACTGCCCGGGAACTGATTTAGCCCGGATATTTCATGGTCTGGTAGGGCGAAGCTGCTGCTTCGCCCTAATTCAGGGCGGCGCGGCAGCGCCGCCCTACCGTTCAGCGTGTGGCATGTTCCGTCGGAGATATGAAATATGCGGGTTAGCGGGGCCGCCGGAAAGCCCGCTTCCGGAGAAAGGCCCGGCCCGGTGACCATCCTCGAAGTCATCCAGCGCAGCACGGATTTCCTGGCCAAAAAAGGGGTCCCCTCGCCGCGGCTTCAGGTCGAGCATCTCCTGGCTCATGTGCTGGGGATGCCGCGCATGAAGCTCTATTTGAGTTTCGAGCGCGCGCTGACGCCGGAACAACTGGACGCCGTGCGCGCGCTGGTGCGGCGGCGCGGCAGCCGCGAACCGCTCCAGCATGTCACCGGCTCGGCGGCATTTTGCGGATTGGAACTGGGCGTCAATCCCCATGTGCTGGCGCCCCGCCCGGAAACGGAACTGTTGGCCGAACGCGCGTGGAAATTTCTCAAGGAATCCACCGCTTTGAACCCCGCGCCGGCCGCGCTGGATCTCGGCACCGGCAGCGGGTGCATTGCCATCGCCCTGGCCGTCAACGTTCCCGCAGCGGTCGTTCATGCCGCCGATGTTTCCGCCGAAGCGCTGGCCGTCGCCCGCGAAAACGCGGCGCGCCATCACGCACGCATCCAGTTCCATCATGGCGACCTTTTTGCCCCGCTCCCGCCCGCGTCGCGCTTCCGCCTGATCGTCTCCAATCCGCCCTACATCCCGACGGCGCGATTGGCCGCGCTGGAGCCGGAAGTCCGCGACCACGAGCCGCGCCAGGCGCTGGACGGCGGAGCGGACGGAATGGACTTTTACCGGCGCATCGCGGCGGAGGCGGGCGCATTTCTCGAACCGGACGGACGCCTGATGCTGGAACTGGACGACGACGGCCCGGCGGCAACGGCGGAAATCTTCCAGCAACAGAAGTGGGTTGTCGAAGCCATTGAATTGGATTACAATCAACACCCCAGAATTTTGATCGCGCGGCTTTAGAACGAGTGACTTTTTTGGATAGCCGTTTCCGTTTCTTAATCTTAATCTTAATCCTAATCTTAATCTCCTTCGATTTGAGATTAAGATTAGGATTAAGATTAAGATTAAGAGAGGACTATTATGGAAAACTTTCTCATCAAAGGCGGAACGCCGTTGCGCGGCGAAGTCGCCATCAGCGGCGCGAAAAACGCCGTGCTCCCCATCATGGCCGCGACCCTCCTCACCGCCGAGCCGTGCGTCATCCGGCGCGTTCCCCAATTGAGCGACGTGCGGTTCATGGGCGAAATCCTCGCTTCGCTCGGCGCGAAAGTGAAACTGGACGGCAGCACCCTCACCGTGCGCGCCGCCGGCGTCAAGGGCCTGGGCGACTATAATCTGATCCGCAAGATGCGCGGCTCGGTCTGCATTCTCGGTCCGCTGCTCGCGCGCAGCGGCCATGCGGTGGTCTCGCTGCCGGGCGGCTGCGTCATTGGCGCGCGCCCTATTGACCTGCATCTCAAGGGCCTGGAGGCGCTCGGCGCAAAAGTGAGGATTGACGGCGGCTACATCCACGCCCGCGCCAGGAAATTGAAGGGGGCCGATTTGTTCCTCGGCGGACGTTGCGGGCCGACCGTCCTCGGCACGGCCAATGTCATGATGGCCGCCGCGCTGGCTGACGGCGTGACGGTCATCGAAAGCGCCGCGTGCGAACCGGAAGTAGTTGATCTGGCCCATTTTCTCAACAACATGGGCGCGAGAATCACGGGGGCGGGCAGCCCAACCCTCATCATCACGGGCGTCAAGAGTCTCCATGGCGCGGAGCACGAGGTCATTCCCGACCGGATCGAAGCCGCAACCTTTGCGGTGGCCGCCGCCGCCACCCGGGGCGAAGTGGTCCTTCGCGGGGCGCGCGCCGATCACATGCACGCCGTGCTGGACAAGTTGCGCCAGGCCGGCGTCACCGTCGAACGCAGCGGGCCGGACTTGAAAATATCGCGCCGGGGCCGGCTCAAGCCGGTGGACATTACGACGCTGCCTTACGCCGGTTTCCCCACTGACGTGCAGGCGCAAATGATGGTGCTGATGACGTTGACGCCGGGCATCAGCATCATTACCGAACGCATTTTTGAATCCCGCTTCATGCACGTCAGCGAACTGGCGCGGCTGGGGGCAGACATCGCCATCGAAGGCCCCAGCGCCATTGTCAAGGGCGGCAAGCCCCTGAGCGGCGCGCCGGTGATGGCCAGCGATTTGCGCGCCTCGGCGGCGCTCATCATCGCCGGCCTGGCCGCGCGCGGCAAAACCGAAATCAGCCGCATCTATCACATTGACAGGGGCTACGAAAAAATAGACGACAAGCTCCGCCGCCTCGGTGCGCGCATGGAACGAGTTCAAGCCGATACGTCCAAGGAACCTCGCAGCGGCTTTCGGCAGAAAGCCGCCATTGGCCCATAAGCTCCAACATAATTTCTGCCATTTTTCTGACCTCGTTTCCCTGCGTCAGTGACTCGAGGTCTGGTTCAGGTTCTTTGGTTGCGTCAGGCCGCGTTGCGTCTTTGCGTCTTGGCGACTTTGCGTTGAACAATCCTCCGATCCGTGTCATCCGTGAAATCGGTGCTTCCAGTCCTTCGGTTGCGGTTGGCCGCGCTGTGCTTTTTGCGCCTTTTTGCGGCAGAGCCTCTTGTCTTCAACCCCACCGCGCGGGAGGGCGTCCCCCGGCAATTTCTGCCCATCAACCCGCCATTCCGCATGCGACCTTACGGGTCCTTACGGGTCCTTACGGGTCACTTAACGGGTCCGACCTCAAAAAACCCTTTGTTTATGCGGGTCCTAACGGGCTAACGGCTCCAGACCCCTGGAGAGAGCCATTGCGCGGGTTGTCCCGTCATTCCATCCCCTGTTTTCCCGGGGAGCGCGTGCGTCCCGCACGCCGTGTTTGGCGTCCCGCCAAACACATTCCGGCCCACTCCTCTGCAAGCGCGGCCAATCCAAGGAAGAATCCACAGAAAGGAATCGGGGAAGGACTGTGGCGCGAGACGCGCCCCATGGCGATCGGGACGATCGCGCTCCCTAATCCTCACAGCGGTAATCCACTGAAAATGTCGAGGAACCGATTTTCAGGTATCGGGCGGCGGTGCGATTCGGCTACCATGAGAGTTCCAGAACATGCGGATCCAGCAAGCACAACGGGTTCTTCCTGGCAACCGCGGTGGAAACGGAACTGTAAAACTCAGTGCGCCCGATGTGGCTGATCTTGGGCTTGAATGACGGGGCGCGCTCCAAATCAATGTTGTAAATAGGCCCATTCGTTTGCGCAGGGCTTATGCCTTCAATCCGGGTAATCGCCGCACTTTCAGCCGATTTCGCCGCCAAAGCCATTTGACCTGCCGCCGCACTGCTGCTGCTGCTGGCCTGCATCGAACTGGCCGGTGCGCTCTCCTTCTCCTCCGCCGGCGATTTCAGCGCCGGGCGGGGAGGGGACAGGCTTGCGGTGGCCGGTGAATTCGTCTGTCCGAAACAAACCGGGCCGGCCGCAGCCAGAGCCAGGGCGGCCAGGAGAATCCTGTTCATAAACCGCCTCCGTTAAACGCCATGATCCAATAATTTCTCATCAACTTCAATTTACCTCATGGCGGGTCACTGTCAATTTCGCCATAGCCCTGACTCCCCTCTTGACGGCGCGCCCCTGTCCGCCACAGACTCCGCACGATCTATGAAGCCTTTCAAAGCCATCGCCGCCATGAGCGAGAACCGTGTGATTGGTTGCGGCGGGAAAATTCCCTGGCATCTGCCGGAGGATTTCCGCTTCTTCCGCAAGATGACGGTTGGCAATATCATCGTGATGGGGCGCAAGACATTTCAGGCGATGGGCCGCCCGCTCCCGGACCGGCACACCATCGTGCTGTCGCGCCGTTTCAAGAAGCCGCGCGACCTCCTCGCCCAGCCGGAACTGGGCGTGTTCAAATGCGGCACATTTGAGATCAGGCCCATGCTGGAGAAGATTGATTATTCCGGGGACAAGCGCGACATTTTCATCTGTGGCGGCGGACAAGTCTATGCCGAGGCGCTGCCGTTTTGCTCCGATTTGTATCTCACCCGCGTCAAGAGGACCGTCGAAGGCGACACCTTCTTTCCCCCCTTCGAAGAGCAATTTGAACTGGCGGCGGAAATCCTGGATTGCCCGGAGTTCAAGATCCTGCACTACCGCAATTCCCAACTGGAATGAGCGCCGCCGAATGAGCTTGCCCCGGACGCGAAGACATGCGAAATAAGCAGTGGCGGCTGGAGAGGTGGCAGAGTGGTTTAACGCGCACGCCTGGAAAGCGTGAGTGCCTAATACGCACCGGGGGTTCGAATCCCCCCCTCTCCGCCACCCTTCGCGGCGTCCCGTTCACCGGCCTTCGACATTCAGGAGTTTGGTGTGCTTTTTCAGGCCCCGCAACACGGCGAAAATGAGGAAGCCCGCGATGAAAACTCCAAACCAAACCCAGTCCACGCAGAGTCTCTTCTTAACGATGGAGTCGCCGATCAAGTCAAATAGAAAAAAGACCGAGATAATCACGAAGAAGGCGTTGTATTCGCGCTGCGCCACCGTCCGCCAACAGAAAGAGACGGGCGATGGCTTCCATCCATGCAACCTGGGAATGAAGGCGGGAGTTTCGGCCGACCATTTTTCAAAAGTCCCGCCAAAGCGCTCGCGCAAAAACGCCTCTTCGGCCAGCATGATTCGCTCGTAATAAAGAGCGTAAAAACAGGTCGTCAAAATCGCCAGCCACCAGACATGCGGCCATAGGGCGAAGCCGAGCATGATGAGGTAATTGCCCAGATAAAGGGGATGGCGGACGACGGAATAAATTCCGGTGCTGTTCAGCGTGTTCGCCGCCTGTTCGCGCGTGTTGCGCCCGGAGGTGCCTAGCGGCGCCCGTCCCACCGTGATGATGCGCACCGCCAATCCGAGAAATGAGACGGCCAGGCAAGCCACTTGCCAGATTTCGTTGAGGAAATGGCTATGGCCAAGATAACTGAAGGTGCTCAGGCAGGCCAAAAATATGGGGATGAGGAGCAACGGCAGATAGCTGCGATGGCGGAAAAGCCAGGATCCCGATTGCTCAAGCTCGTTGCGTAATGACATCGGCGCCATGCTAAATCCTCTGTTCCCGACCGGCAAGCGGCTTGTGCGATTGTGCGATTGCGCCATTTTCCAGCGTGCCAGAGCGCCGCCCGGCGCGTAAGTTAAACCGATGAATTTCGTCCCGCCAGAACTGGACCGCATTCTCCGCCAGACGCCGGAGCTGCAAAAAGCCTGGCTGGTGGGCGGCTGTGTGCGGGATGGCTTGCTCGGCTGCCCCGGCAAGGATTTCGACGTGGAGGTCTTTGGCGTCGGCTTCGACAAGCTGGCTCAAGCTCTGTCGCGCTGGGGAAAAGTGGATTTGGTCGGGCAGTCCTTTGGGGTGGTCAAACTGGCGACGGGCGGCGGAGAGAATTATGATTTCACCATTCCACGGAGGGATTCGAAAATGGCCGCCGGCCACAAAGGCTTCGCGGTGGAATTGGACCCGGCCATAACTCCCGCGCAGGCTGCGGCGCGGCGCGACTTCACCATCAATTCCCTCATGTTCGATCCGCGCACAGGGGAGATGCTGGACTTCTTTGGCGGCGCGGCGGATTTGAAGGCGGGAATCCTGCGCCACACCAGCCCGGCTTTTGTGGAGGACCCGTTGCGCGTCCTGCGCGGCATGCAGTTGGCCGCGCGTTTCAACCTGCAACCCGCCGTCGAAACAGTCGAACTGTGCCGGCGGATCAAAGACGGCTTCAGCGAGCTGGCCGGCCAGCGCGTGCGCGATGAATGGTTCAAGTGGGCGGAAAAAAGCGCGGCGCCGTCCGCCGGATTGAAGTTCCTGGCCGCCACCGGATGGGTGGACCACTTTCCAGAAATCAAGGACTTGATGGGCACTCCGCAAGACCCGGAATGGCATCCGGAAGGCGATGTCTTCATCCACACCGGCCACGCTTGCGACGCGATGGCGCGGCTGCCGGAGTGGAAGTCCGCCGGGCCGGAATCGCGCCGGGTCCTTATGCTGGCGATCCTGGCCCACGACTTTGGCAAGCCGGCCACAACACAACAAGCGGTGAAGGACGGCCGCAGCAGAATCGTTTCGCCGGGGCATGACGCGCTGGGCGGGAAACTGGCGCAAACGTTCCTGGAGCGGATTCACGCGCCCCCGGCCATCCAGGCGCGCGTCGTGCCGCTGGTCGTCAACCATATTATCCACAATCAAACCCTCAGTGACCGCGCCCTGCGCCGTCTGGCCAAACGGCTCGAACCGGAGAGCATTGAGGGGTTGTGCCTGGTGATGACCGCCGACGGCATGGGCCGCCCGCCGCGCCCGGCGGCGCAGCCGGAGAGCGTGAAACAGTTGCTGGCGCGGGCGCGCGAATTGCAGGTCCAGGAAAAGCCGCCGGAACCGATCCTGATGGGGCGGCATTTGGCGGAATTGGGGCTGACGCCGGGGAAGGACTTCGGCGTGATTCTCGGCCGGGCTTATGAAGCGCAATTGGAGGGCGTGTTTTTCGATTTGACGCATGCTTGGGACTGGCTGCGGGACCAGGACGACCTACCACTGTCCACGGGCGTCCGGCGGGAATTGGAAACGCGCCGCCGCCGCGAAGGGCAGGGAACGGGTCATTGACGACGCGGGCGGTGCCGGATATCCGGCGATGATTTGTAACTATTCAGGTAGGGACGCCTCGCCGAGGCGTCCGGGGGGTTGATCCGTTGCGCCGCTGGACGCGGCGCGGACAGCGCGTCGCGCTGTCCCTACCTGAATAGTTGCCCCATCATTTCCCGTCCGCCGGCTTGTCAACAATCTCCAGGGTGTAGGTCTCCGACAGCTTGCTGTCTTCCACAATCTTGGGAATCGCGTTGCGGAGGAAATCGAATCGGAACTGGTAATGCGTCAATTTCTGGTCCGCCGGCACCGGCACAAACGCCTCCCAGCGGTCGCTCACCACCAACTCCGGCTGCATCGGGTAATTCTTCTCCCCCACCATCACCGATGGCTTGATCGTTTCCGGGCGGATGGTTTGCTCGGTGGTCCGCCACGCCGCTTCCACGCGGTAAGTCCCGTCGCTGTTTCGGACCAGGCGGCTCGGCGTCAAGTTAGTGATGGAAGAAGAGCAGCCGGCCAGGGCCAGCGGCAACAAGAGCAGCATATAAATCTTTTTCATTTTTGGCATAAGTTCATAAGGTGACGGAAACCAAACTCATTCGCACGGCGCCAATGCTGCCCCCCTTCGCCCGCCAACTCAAGGGAAATCCAACCGGGCCGTCTCCTAATTTGATGTAGCGTCGGCGCTCTGCGCCGATTCGAGCCGGAGGCTCGACACTACAAATCAAGCCACTGCATCCAACTGGAGATCGGCCAGCAGCGCACAGGGCTTGACGGTGCGGGCGATTCCGGCCGCAAGTTTGTCCGCCGCCGTTTCCAAGTCGTAATGGGTCTGCAAATCCAGCCACCAGCCTGGCCTCGTGCCAAAATAGCGGGACAGCCGCAAAGCGGTGTCCGCCGTAATGCCGCGCTCTCCGCGCACGATCTGGCTGACGCGGATCGGCGTGACGGCGATGGCCTTGGCCAGCGCATATTGGCTGAGCTTAAGCGGCTCCATAAAATCGTGGAGCAAGATTTCGCCGGGATGAACCGGCAGGAGTTTCCGGGTCTTCATAATGTCAATGATAGTCCACAATTTCTACGTCATGCGCATCCTCGCCCTGCCAGCGAAAGCAGAGTCGCCATTGGTCGTTCACGCGGATGCTGTGCTGACCGGCGCGGTTTCCGCTTAGCCCGCATATTTCATAGTCTGGTAGGGCGAAGCTGCTGCTTCGCCCTAATTCAGGGCGGCGCGGCAGCGCCGCCCTACCGTACAGGGTGTGGCATGTTCCCCCACGGATATGAAATATCC
>Ga0182027_10010363_pt1 | contig 13280 bp, 12 predicted proteins | sample 712E1DmetaG_FD_121300 | JGI IMG/M metagenome (GOLD analysis project Ga0182027, IMG submission 121300) | Permafrost microbial communities from Stordalen Mire, Sweden - 712E1D metaG (Illumina Assembly) | ecosystem: Environmental > Terrestrial > Soil > Wetlands > Permafrost | place: Sweden...
GCTCTGGCTCTGGTCGGGGCGGACGGCACCTGGCGCCAACGCCTGCGCCTGGCCGGCCCGGGGGCCGGGGCGCTGGCCGCGGTGTTCGCAATTTCTTGGGCGGCGGCGGGCCAGAGCTTCGGGGACCTCCCCAGCTTCGTTCACGCCTCGGTGTCGCTGGCCCTCGGTTACAGCGAGGCCATAAGTGGCAGCGTCGACCACGCCTCCATAGCCCGGTACGCGCTGGTCATCTCGGCACTGCTCGTCTTCGTCCTTGCCTCCGCTCTGCGCCACCGACCGCTCAGGAAGCAGGTCATCACAGCGGTCATGCTCGTCGGCTGGGGTTGGGCGGTCGTAAAGGACAGCTTCGTCAGTGGCGACCACTTCCTGGGCTTCTTCCGGGTCGTGCTCGCCGCCGTTGCCCTGGTGTGCACCCTCCGGCCTCCCCCGCGGATCTATGCCACCGCCCTGGCGCTGGCGGCCTGCGTCACCATGGCCACTGCCGAGTTCCCGGTGGCGGACCCGATCGGCAGCGTCCACGCCCTCGGGACTGACCTGGCCGACCTGGTCCAGCCCGCCCGGTTCGCCCGGATGACGGCGGCCACCCGGGCCCGGGTGCTCAGGGAGGAGTACCTGTCCCCGTCGGTGTTGGCCGTCCTGCGCGGCCACAGCCTGGCCATAGAGCCCTGGGAGGACATGGTGGCCTGGGCCGACCCCGAGGCCCGATGGTCCCCCGAGCCCGTCGTCCAGGCTTACAGCGCGTACACGACGTACCTCGACGACCTCGGCTCGGCCTTCCTTACGTCGGCCCGCGCCCCGCAGATGGTCCTTGTCTGGCCCCTGCAGTTCGGCTTTGATTCCCGAGACCCTTACATGGACCCCCCGACGACGGAGACGGTCATTTATTGCCACTACGACCAGCTGAGCGTCGGGGGCCCATGGCAGGTCCTCCAACGTGTGCCCGACAGGTGCGGGCGGCCCGCGGTCATCGCCCGGGAGCGGGCCCGTTTCGGCGAGCCGGTGGACGTCCCCGGCGCGCCCGGGCGGATGGTGGTCGCCAGTTTCTCGTTTGGTTTGCCCTTGCTCTCCAAGATCGACGGCGCGCTGCTCAAACCTCCTGACGTCTACCTGAGGGTCTGGAGCGGTGACCGCCAGCCGGTCACATACCGTTTTGTCACCGGTACGCAGGCGGACGAGCACGTTGTGAGCGTCCCCTCCACGCTCGGTTATTCCGCCCCCTTCGCTCCGCCGGCTCTGAGGCGGCTGGAGATCCTCGGCGGGGGCTGGGCCATCGGCCACGGGAGTATCGCCATCACGTTCCGGGCACTGACCATGGCCCGCGGTCCGGCCTATAGAGGGGTTACGTAAGCGCCCGAGATCCCACCGTCCACCAGGAACGTCGACGCCGTTACGAACGAGGCGTCGTCGCTGGCCAGGAAGGCCACAGCCGCGGCTATCTCCTCGGGCTCGGCGAAGCGGCCGGCGGGGATATGGACCAGGCGCCTGGCCGCGCGAGGGGGATCCTTGGCAAACAATTCCTGGAGCAGCGGCGTATTGACCGGTCCGGGGCAAAGAGCGTTGACCCTGATGCCTTCCCGGGCGAACTGGACGCCGAGCTCCCGGGACATGGCCAGCACACCGCCCTTCGAGGCGGTGTAAGAGATCTGCGACGTGGCCGAGCCCAGCACGGCGACGAACGAGGCGGTGTTTATTATCGAGCCCTTGCCGGCCCGCTGCATGTAGGGGATGACGGCCCGGCAGCACAGGTAGACCGAGGTGAGGTTTACGTCCTGGACGCGCCGCCAGGCATCCATGCCGGTGGTGAGTATGGAGTCGTCGTCGGGAGGTGAGATACCGGCGTTGTTGAAGGCGACGTCGATGCGCCCGTAGGCGTCGTAAGCGGCCTGGTAGAGCCGCTCTACCTCGACCTCGTTGCTCACGTCGGTCCTGACGAACAGGCCGCCGACCTCGTCGGCGCTCGACGTCCCCGCCTCGCGGTCCACGTCGGCCACCACGACCGTGGCGCCCTCCGAGGCCAGGCGTCGGACCGTGGCCAGGCCGATACCACCGGCACCGCCGGTGACGACCGCCACCCTTCCCTCGAGGCGACGACAAACAGGTTGTGGCACCGGTTATCCCTCCGTGGCGATAAAGACGTTTTTCACGTCGGTGAACGCGTCGGGCGCGTCGGGGCCGAGCTCGCGACCGAGGCCGGACTGTTTAAACCCGCCGAAGGGCGTCCAGTACCGCACCGACGAGTGGGAGTTGACCGACAAGTTGCCCGAATCTATGGCGCGGGCGACGCGCAGGGCCCGGGCCACGTCCCTGGTCCAGATGGAGCCGGAAAGCCCGTACTCGCTGTCGTTGGCCGCCTGGACGGCCCCGGCTTCGTCGTCGAACGGCACCACCGCCACGACCGGCCCGAAAATCTCCTCCCGGAACGCGCGGTCGTCGGGGCCGATGGGGGCGAGGACGGTGGGCGGGTACCAGTACCCGGGCCCGTCGGGACAGCTGCCCCGGAAGGCCACGGGCGCTCCCTCGGGGACATAAGAGGCGACCCGCTCGCGGTGTTGGGCGCTGATGAGGGGGCCCATCTCGCTCGACGCCAGGGCTGGGTCCTCGACCCGCACGGCCTTGACGGCCTGCTCCAGGAGCTCCAAGAACCGGTCGTAGACGCGGCGCTCGACCAGGATCCGCGACCGTGCGCAGCAGTCCTGGCCGGCATTGTCGAACACGCTCATGGGAGCGCTGGCCGCCGCCCGCTCGACGTCTGCGTCCGCGAAAACGATATTGGCGCTCTTGCCCCCGAGCTCCAGCGTCAGCCGCTTCACCTGCTCGGCACAGCCGGCCATTATCCGCTTGCCGACTTCGGTCGACCCCGTGAAAACGATCTTGCGTACGTGCGGGTTCGACACGAAGCGGTCACCGACCACCGGTCCTTGGCCGGGCAGGACCGTGAAGACGTGCTCGGGTAGTCCCGCTTGGCGGGCCAGCTCGCCCAGGCGCAGGGCGGTCAGCGGCGTTAGTTCGGCCGGTTTCAGGACCACCGTGTTGCCCGCGGCCAGGGCGGGGGCGAAGCCCCAGCCGGCGATCGGCATGGGGAAGTTCCAGGGCACGATCACACCCACGACCCCGAGAGGCTCCTTGAACGTGATGTCCACGCCGCCCGGTACCGGGATCTGGCGGCCGAACAGCCTCTCAGGAGCGGCGGAGTAATAGTTGAGCACGTCGCGGACGTTGCCCGCCTCCCACCTGGCATTACCAATGGTGTGGCCGGAGTTGACCACCTCCAGGCGTGCGAGCTCTTCGCGATCGGCGTCCACCGCCTCGGCGAAGCGGCGCAGGAGGCGGCCGCGGTCCGCTGGAGCGACCCGCCGCCACTCTTCGAACGCCCGCCGGGCGTTTTCGATAGCCGCGTCCGTCTCCTCGGCGGAGGTGCGGGGGACCTGCGCGACGGCCTGTGCCGTGGCCGGGTTGACGACGGTGGTGGACATTACCGGGCCGCCTCCACCAACGCCACGAACAAACGGTCGTCGGCCTGGTCGTCTTCGGGGTGCCACTGCACGCCGAGGGCGAAGTCCCGGCCCGCGATCTCGACGGCTTCGACCGTGCCGTCATCCGCGAAACCGACCGCCTCCATTCCCTGGCCCAGTCGGTCCACGGCCTGGTGATGATGACAGCGGCCCTCCGTTCGTGCCCCCAGTATGGAGGCCGCCCGGCTACCGGGCTTGAGGGCCACCTGGTTCGGTGCGGTCCGGCCCGGCACGGGCCGGTGGCCCTCGTGGCCGAGCACGTCGGGGAGATGCTGGTGCAACGTCCCGCCGAGGGCCACGTTGAGCACCTGCAGGCCGCGGCAGATGGCCAGCAACGGCAGTCCCTGTTGGAGGGCGCCGTGGCAGAGGGCGACCTCCCAGCTGTCGCGTTCCGGGCGGGACGGGTCTGTCCGGTCGTGCGGCTCGGCCCCATAGGTACCAGGGCCGACGTCCGGCCCCCCCGTGAGCACGAGCGCGTCTACTACCTCCAGGACGGCTCGGGGATCCCAGGGGGCGGGTGGGAGGAGCACCGGGTGCCCCCCGGCCCGGGTCACGGCGGACACGTAGCTGTGCGGGAGCAGGGCGGCGGGCTCGTCCCACACGCCGAAACGTGCCCTTTCGACATATGTCGACAGGGCTATCAGGGGCGCGCGCCGGGCACTCAGGGGCGGCAACTCGGCGCCAAGAAGTAGGTCATCTCCCGAGCGCCACCCTAATTGAACGGCGCCGAAGTCTGCCACCGGCACGTCTGAGCGTCAGCTCGGCGCCTCAGACCCGGACCGGTTCGCCCCCGACCGAGCGGCGCAATGCCGCATGCAGCGTGTCTGGTGTCAGCACACCGAGGTAACGGCCGTTGTCGAGCACCGCCACCCAGGCCGCGTCGTTTTGGAGCATTTCGGCGAAGGCGGTCTTCAACGAGGCGTCGAGGCCTACGCTCGCCCTCAGCGGGCGCATGTAGCGGGACACGGGCGCGGTGCCGTCGCGCGGGCGGGAACCGTCCGGCGGCCCGGCCGGCTCGACCCAACCGAGCAGGCCCCCTTCGTCGTTCACCACCACTGCCCAACGCGTACCCTCGGCCTCCACCGCGGCACACGCCAGGTCGACGGTCGTGCGGGGCCCGACCACGGGAGGAGTGTGTAGATCGGTCACCTCGATCGGTGTCACCGCCAGGCGCCGAAGGCCCCGGTCAGCCCCTATGAAGTCGGCCACGAAGGATGTCGCCGGGTGCCCGAGCAGCTCGGCCGGCGTGTCGTACTGCTGGAGCACGCCACCCTGGCTGAGCACGGCTATCCGGTCGCCCATCGTCACCGCCTCGTCGACGTCGTGGGTGACGAGGATGATGGTCTTGTGGAGCTGCTGCTGAAGGCGCAAGAACTCCTGCTGGAGCCGCTCCCGGGCAATCGGGTCGACGGCCCCGAAGGGCTCGTCCATCAGCAGGACGGGCGGGTCTCCGGCCAGGGCGCGGGCAACGCCGACGCGCTGGGCCTGCCCGCCTGAGAGCTGGTGGGGGTAACGGTCGGCGTAGACAGCGGGATCGAGCCCCACCAGTTCCAGCAGCTCTGAGACGCGGGCGCGTACGCGGGCGCGGTCCCAGCCGAGCAGCCGGGGCACGGAAGCCACGTTGTCGGCGACTTTCAAATGAGGGAAAAGCCCGGGTTGCTGGATCACGTAGCCCGTCTGGCGGCGCAGCTCGACACGGTCGAGGGTGGCGATGTCCCGCCCGTCGACCAGCACCTTGCCGCTGGTGGGCTCGACGAGCCGGTTGACCATGCGCAGCACGGTGGTCTTGCCTCCACCTGAAGGCCCCACGAGCACGCACAGCTCGCCCGCGTCCACCTGCAGGTCAAGGTTGTCCACGGCATAGGAGCCATTGCCATAGCGCTTGGAGACCTTCTCGAAGCGGATCATGGGGACCGCAAGCTTACCGACAAGGCGTCCCTAAGCTTGTCAGGCCGGAGATCCGCCGACCCCGGATAGGGTCTGGGGATGTCGCTCGTCGCTTCGGCCGGGCCGCTGCTCCAATGGAGCTGGGTCTCCTCACAGTCGGGGACGATCCTCTCGTTGCTGGTCCAGCACATCGAGCTCACGGCCATAGCGGTGAGTATCGGCTTGGCCATCTCGCTGCCACTGGGCGTTGCCGCGTGGCGGCTGCCGGCCCTGCGCACGCCGCTCGTCGGGTTCACCGGTTTGCTCTATGTCATCCCCTCCGTGGCACTGATGGCGCTGCTGGCCCCGCTGACCGGGTTTTTCTCGGTCACCACGGCCGAGGTGGCCCTCGTCAGCTACACCTTGCTCATCCTCCTGCGCAATACGGTCGCCGGTTTGAGCTCGGTCCCGGCCGACGCTCACGAGGCGGCCCGGGGTATGGGGTACACAGAGCTCGAGGAGCTGTTCAAGGTCCAGCTGCCCCTGGCGCTGCCCTCGGTACTGGCGGGCCTGCGGGTCGCCACGGTCACGACCATCGGATTGGTCAACGTGACCGCGTTCATCGGCCAGGGAGGGCTCGGCCAGTTGATCATCCAAGGCTTCGGCGAGGACTTCAATACTCCCATCGTGGTGGGCCTAGTGCTGTCGGTGCTCCTGGCCGGGGTGGCGGACGCCGCTCTGGTGGGCGTCGAACACCTCGTGCTGCCCTGGCGGCGTGCGGGCGTGGGGCCTCCCCGTTGAACTTCCTCTCCCATGTCGTCGCCTTTTTCACCACCGGGTCGAACTGGACCGGCTCGAGCGGGATCGTCGCCCTGTCGCTCGAACAGGTCAAGCTTTCGGTGGTGGCGGTGCTGGCTGCCGTCATCGCCGGGGTCGGCGCCGGGTCGCTGCTGGGCCATTCGGGCCGGGGCAGCTTCGCCGTGGTGAACGCGGCCAACGCTGCGCGCGCCGTCCCATCGTTCGCCCTGCTCACCCTGATCGCCATCCAGCCCGCCATTGTGCGCCTTCAAGAGGGTGGTTTCCTCACCGCGGTCATAACCATGTTCGCCCTCGCCGTGCCCCCTATCCTCACCAACGCCTATGTGGGCGTCCGGGACATAGACCCGGCCGTCCGCTCGGCCGCGCTGGCCATGGGCATGACCCCGGGCCAGCTCCTGCGTCAGGTCGAGCTGCCCCTGGCCCTGCCCCTGGTGATGGCGGGCATCCGGACGGCCGCCGTCGAGGTGGTGGCGACAGCCACTCTGGCTGCCTACGTTGGGGTCAGCGACCTGGGGACCTACATCTTCACGGGCCTGGCCACGCGCAACAACGTCGAGACCTTCAGTGGAGCGCTGGTGGTGGCCGTCCTGGCCCTGGCCGTCGACCTCGTGCTGGCCGCTGCAGCACGAGGTCTGACGCCGGTCGGGTTGCGCAGCCCGTCGCGGTCCTGGCGCCGGGCCACCGTCTCGTTGGCGACCATGCAGCCGCGCCGGACTACTTGAGGTTTAGTTTGAGCCGAAAGTTAGGTGAGGCCTTGGCTCTTCAGCCACTGAGCGGCCACGGTGTTGGGGGCGTCATGGTCCACGCTGACATCGGTGTCCAGGTTGGCCAACGCCGTCTCGGTGAGCTTGGCGTCTAGGGCGTTGAGGGCGCTGGACACGGCGGCCGTGTCGACCGACGTGCGGATCACCGGGATGAGATGGTCAGCAGGCTGGAGGTGCTTGTTGTCGGTCAGCTCGACGAAGCCGTTCTCGGCGATGGCGCCGTCGCTGGAGAAGAACTCGGCCACGTCGACTTTCCCGTTTTTGAGGTAGGCCACGGTGATGGGCCCGGCCTCATCGGTGGAGACGAAGGACTTGAAATGGAGGCCGTACACCTTCTGGAGGCCAAGTAGGCAGTAAGCGTACGTGGGGCACTCAGGAGGGGCCCCGAACGTGAGCTTGGAGGCCACGGGGGCCAGGCTGGACAGGGTCGTCAGGTGGTACTTGGTGGCTGTCGCCTTGGTCACGGCGAAAACGTTGACGTCGGTGGCCGGTGCCGGGGCCAGCACGGTGGCACCCTGGGGTGCCAGGGCCGCCTTCAGGGCGGGCAGGTCCGTGCTGAGCTGGGTGGCCTTGGCGGTGTCCTTGGGCTCCAGGAAGACGAGCAGGCTGCCGGCGTAGTCGGGGTACAGGTCGAGCGAGCCGTGGGCCAGGGCCGGCTCCACCGCCGTACGGGTGCCGAGGTCGGCCCGGAGGTTGGTCTTGAACCCGGCGTGCTGCAGGACGTCGCTGTACAGGTTGGCGACGATGACCTGCTCGGGGAAGTTGGTCGAACCGATGGTTATCGTCGGGGAGCTGGCCGACGACTGGGCCAGCTTCAGGGCGGACGCAGAGGCGGCGGAGGTGGCGGTAAGAGAGGCGGCGGTACCTACCAGCGTGAGGGCAGCCGCAGCCAGAAGAGTTGTCGGACGGGGCATGTGGGCCTCCTAGGGCGCGAGGGTTGGTTGACCTTACAGGCCACCGGGGAGATTGTTAAAAAGATCTTAACAGGTCTCCCATGGAAGTGGTGGAAGCCAGACGGCCGCACTCGCCGACCCGGCGGCCTCAGAGCATCCGGCCTCAGAGCATCCGGCCTCAGAGCACCGGGCTCATAGGATCCGGGACAGGAAAGCCTGGGTCCGCTCCTGAGTGGGGTTGCTCAGCACTTCCCGGGGCGGGCCGGACTCGACGATGACGCCCTGGTCCATGAACACCAGGCTGTCGCCGACCTCTCGGGCGAAGCCCATCTCGTGGGTGACCACGATCATGGTCATGCCCTCGGTGGCCAGTGAGCGCATCACGTCCAGGACGTCGCCCACAAGTTCGGGGTCGAGGGCCGAGGTGGGCTCGTCGAAGAGCATCAGCTTGGGTTGCATGGCCAGGGCCCGGGCTATGGCCACCCGTTGCTGTTGGCCTCCGGAAAGTTGTCGGGGGTAGGCGCCCGACTTCTCGGCCAGTCCCACCTGGTCCAGCAGTTGGTCGGCGCGCCTAGTCGCGCTCGTCTTGGTTTCGCCCTTGACCCGGATAGGGCCGATGGTCACATTGTCCAGGACCGTCATGTGGGGGAACAGGTTGAAGTGCTGGAAAACCATGCCGACCTCGGCCCGCCGCTGGCACACCTCGCGATCGCGCAATTCGTACAACCGGCCCCCGCTTTCGCGGTAACCGACCATCTGGCCGTCGACGGTGAGACGCCCGCCGTCCACTTTTTCCAGATGATTTATGCAACGCAGGAAAGTGGACTTGCCCGACCCCGAGGGCCCGATTATGCACATGACCGCGCCTTTGCGGACCTCGAGGTCGATGCCCTGCAGGACTTCCACGCGGCCGTAGCGTTTTCGCACGCCTTCGGCCTGGACCATTACATCAGTCATGGGACGTCGGTCATGGCTAGCCGTTGTCGTCCTGGACGAACGGGATCCCCTCAACATCGGCAAAACGGCCGTACCCCGAGCGCCCCGGACGGATGAGCAGGCCCCGGCGAACCCTTTGCCACGGGGTGGGGGGAAGTTGGCGCACCGACCCGCGGGCATAGTGGCGCTCGAGGTAGTACTGGCCCACCATGAGGACCGACGTCACCCACAGGTATTGCAGGCTGGCCACCATCAACAGCGGGATCGTCTTGTAGTTGGCCGAATATATCTGCTCTACCGTGAAGGTCAGTTCCGCCACCACCACGACCGAAGCCAAAGACGTCGTTTTGAGCATCGATATGGTCTCGTTGCCGGTGGGGGGGATGATCACTCTCATGGCCTGGGGGATGACGATCAAGCGCAGTGCCATTAGGCGGGTCATGCCTATCGACTGGGCCGCCTCATTTTGGCCTTCGTCGACCGAGATCAGCCCGGCCCGCACGATCTCTGACATGTAGGCACCCTCGTTGAGGGCGAGGCCGACGCTGGCGGCGAGGAACGGCGTCAGCCACGTGTTGAGGTTGAAATGGACCAGCGCCGGCCCGAACGGGACACCGAGGCTGAAGGTCGGGAAAATGTAAGCGGCGTTATACCAGAACAGGAGTTGCACCAAGACCGGCGTCCCCCGGAAGAACCAGATGTAGACCCAGGCGCTGCCGGTGACGATCGGGTTGGGGGACAGGCGCATGATGGCCAGGACCACGCCGATGGCTATGCCTCCAGCCATGGCCAGGACCGTGAGCGCCAACGTGACCCCCAGCGCCTTGATGATCTGGCTGGAAAGGAAGTAGTTGTTGATGACGCTCCACTCGAAGCGCTCACGCCGTCGGCCGTACAAGACGACGTGGGAGAAGAAGAGCGAGTGGACCAGCATGACGGTCAAGGCCACCACTACGACGGCCGCCACCCACCGTCCGGGATGGCGGACAGGGACCACCGGCATACCGGTGGGGGCCCGTTCGGGGACGCGGGTCGGTCCAGCCGGAGCCTCAGCCGTCGCCCTTACCCCTTATCGGGCCCGCGGACCGGGCCGCCGTCCGCTAGCTGGTCGCACCGGTGAGGGTCGGGTTGGAGATGGCGCCCTGCTCGACTCCCCACTTGTCCAGGATCTGCTTGTACTGGCCGTTGGCCATGATGGCCTTCACGGCCGCCAGCAAGGGCGCGGCGAGACCGCTGCCCTTGGCTACGGCAAAGCCATAAGGCGCCGTCTCGAACGGGGTGCCCGTCAGCTTGAACTGGCCGTCCGAGAGGTGGACTATGTACGCCGCCACCTGGGAATCGGCGAAGCCGAGTTCGGCGCGACCATCGGAGACAGCCAAGTTGACCTGGTTCTGGTCGGAATAGCTAAGGACGCTGACCTTGCACAGCTTGGCCTGGCTCTGGGCGTCGGTCTGCTCAGTTGTGCCCGTCTCGACGGCCACCGAATGCCCGCACAGGGACTTGAGACCGTTGAACGTCTTGGTGCTGTTGGCCTGCTCGTAAAAGCCTTCCCCGGCTTTGAAGTAGTCGACGAAGTCGACCACTTTCTCCCGCGCCTTCGTGTCGGTGAACGAGGAGTTGCCGACGTCGAACTTGCCGTCCTGGATGCCAGGGATAATGGTGTCGAACGTGGCGTCCACGAGGGTGACCTTGACGCCCAGGACCTTGCCCAGGACCTTGCCCAGGTCGGCGTCGAAGCCGACAATGTGGCCGTTTTGGACGAACTCGTCCGGCGGGTAGGTGGCGTCCATGGCCATGCGCAGACCCGAGGCGTACTTGGCCGGGAGCTTGATGGGGGTGACGCTGGCGGCGGCAGTAGTGGCTCCGGCGCCGACCATCGTTAGGGCGAGCAACGAGCCCGCAGTGGCGACCAGCACGCGCCTGGCCCCAGCAGTCATTGTGGTGCGCATCGCTACCTCCAGGATCGTACGGTGCGTTTGGACCAGGAGTGTAGTGGCTGGGGACGCGGCCGCCCAAGCGCCCAACCGGGTCGTCGCGCCCGTGCGCTAAATCGTCATGGACAGGTGAGGGGGGGTGCGATGCTGTAGCCGTGCTGATCAGTCTCGAAGACCTCGACTGGGCGACTGAGGTCGTAAGGCGCTGGGTCCCGCCCACCCCGCAGTACGTGTGGCCGTTGCTGGCCGATGACATCGGCGCCGAGGTGTGGGTGAAGCACGAGAACCATACGCCCACGGGCGCGTTCAAGGTACGGGGCGGGCTGGTCTATGCCACCCGGCTCCGGGAGCGGCGCCCAACTGTGAGAGGGCTCGTCACCGCCACGCGGGGCAACCATGGACAAAGCCTGGCCTTTGCCGGCCGGGCCCTGGGGACCGCCGTCACCATCGTGGTCCCGAACGCCAACAGCCCGGACAAGAACGCTGCCATGCGCGCCTTCGGGGCCGAGTTGGTCGTGCACGGCCACGATTTCCAGGCCTCACGCGAGTATGCCGTCACCCTGGGGGCCGAGCGCGGGCTCGAGGTCGTCCCCTCTTACCACCGAGATCTGGTGCTGGGCGTGGCCACTTACGCCCGCGAGCTGTTCGGCGCGGCTGGGGAGCTTGACGCCGTTTACGTGCCCGTGGGCATGGGTTCGGGCATCAGCGGCCTCATCGGTGCCCGCGACCTGCTCGGTCTACGCACCGAGATCGTCGGGGTCGTCGCCGCGGCCGCCCCGGCGACAGCCCTGTCGCTGGCGGCCGGCCGGGTGGTGACGACAGACGCAGCGAGCACGTTCATCGACGGGGTGGCCTGCCGCGTCCCCGACGAGGACGCCATATCAGTGATCTGCTCAGGGGCGGCCCGGGTCCTGACAGTCAGCGAAAACGACGCCGCCGGGGCCATGCGGGCCCTCTACGCGGCTACCCACAACGTTGCCGAACCGGCCGGAGCTCTGGCGCTGGCCGGCCTCGTCCAGGAGCGGGCCTGGGCCGCGGGCAAAAGGGTCGGCGTCGTCCACACGGGCGGCAATGTCGATGCCGCCACGCTGGTACAGGTCTTTGCCGGGCGCACGCCGGCGCCCTAGAGCCATAGTCAGGCAGGCAGCAGGTACCTCTGCCGCAGTGCTGGCCGTCAAAGCCTGTGGTGGTCGCCGACCTCGGCCAGGGCCGCGCCCGACAGCCGGAACGTCGTCCAGTCGTCGTTGGCGATCGCTCCGAGGGACCGGTAGAAGTCGATGGCGGGCTGGTTCCAGTCGAGCACGGCCCATTCGAGCCGGGCACAACCCCGGTCCAGCGCCCGGGCGGCCAGAGAACCGAGCAGAGCGCGGCCCACACCCCGGGAACGGTGCCCGGGGACGACGAAAAGATCCTCCAGGTACAGGCCATGGCGGCCGGTCCAGGTGGAGAAGGACACGAAGTACACGGCGATGCCTATCACCTTGCCTTCCGCCTCTGCTACCAGGGCGAAGACCTGCGGGCTGGTACAGAAAAGGGCGCTCTGGAAGTCTGCCTCGGTGGCCTGGACGGCATCCTCGGAGCGCTCGTAGCGGGCCAGCTGGCGCACCAGGTCGACCACTTGCCCGACGTCGTCCGGGACCGCGTCCCGTACCAACACGCCCTCGGGGCGCGCCGGTCCCAACAGGACGCCTCCTAACCCGTCATCTCTTCAGCAGCCTGCCTACGATTATCGACAGCTCATAGAACACCACCATCGGCACCGCCATCCCGAGGAAGGTGAACGGGTCGTTGGAGGGAGTTACCACGGCTGCCACGCCGCACAGGACCACGATGGCCGGCCGGCGCCACTTACGCCACTTGGAAGACGGGACCACTCTGGCGATCATGAGGAACACCACGATGATCGGGTAGAGGAACACGCCCCCGAACACCAGGCAGATAAGGACGTAGAGGCTCACGTACCCGGCCGGGCTGAACAGGGGGGCCACGCCGTTGCCGCTGGCGCCGATCAGCCAGTTGAGGGCCTTAGGCCACACCAGGATGGCGGTGACCACCCCCATAGAGAACAGCGCCAGGGCGGAGAGCACGAACGGGACGGCATAACGTTTTTCGTTTTTCTTGAGGCCCGGGGTGACGAACTGCCACGCCTGCCAGAGCCAGACGGGCGCGGCCAGGGCCAGCCCGATGTACATCGAGACCTTCAGGCGGGTTGTGAAACCCTCGGTGGGGCTCGATATGACCAGTTCGGGCGTGATCAGGTGTTTGTGGCTGTGATAGAAGGCGCGGTACGGCTCGGTCATGAAATGGAGGACCGGGTTGTAGAGGAACCAGCCCGCGATCGAGGTGACGATAATGGCGACAGCGCAGTACAGCACCCGCCGTCTCAGCTCGGCCAGGTGCTCGAACAGGGTCATACGGGCATCGTCGCCGTCGTCGGGCGGTTGCGGGGTGTTCCCGCCGCCGTCATCGGGTGGCTGCGAGGCCGTCCCGTGCCCGTTGAGGCTGGGCGGAACGCTGTCCTGGTCGATCGTGCTCGTCCCGGCGCCGTTACCGTTA
>Ga0182027_10010364_pt1 | contig 13278 bp, 8 predicted proteins | sample 712E1DmetaG_FD_121300 | JGI IMG/M metagenome (GOLD analysis project Ga0182027, IMG submission 121300) | Permafrost microbial communities from Stordalen Mire, Sweden - 712E1D metaG (Illumina Assembly) | ecosystem: Environmental > Terrestrial > Soil > Wetlands > Permafrost | place: Sweden...
ATAGAAAGGTAGGGGAGGGGGTGTCCTGGGAAGTGGACTCGACTTGGACGTGGGTGGCGCCAACCCGCCGCAGGCGCTCGCTGACAACTCGAAAAGCCAACTCGGGTCGGTTGCAATCGCGGCTGAGATGGCCCAGGTAAAGCCGCGCCAGGCCGGGGGAGGCGACCTGTTCGACCAAGTCCGCCGCGCCGTCGTTGGAAAGATGGCCGTGGCGGCTGAGGATGCGCTGCTTCAAACTCCACGGACGCCGCGGGTCGTCCTGCAACATCTTCAAATCGTGGTTGGCTTCGAGAAGGAGAACATTGGCGGCGCGGACACGCTCTACCACCAGCTTGGTGGCATGGCCCAGATCAGTCAGGACGCCGATGTTGCCGGAAGGAGTGTGGAGCAGAAACCCGACCGGATCGTTGGCGTCGTGCGGAACGGAGAAGGTGTCCACGGTGATGTCGCCGACCTCGAAGGAGGCGCCGGTGTCGAAAATGCGGGCATTGATTTGGATTCGCAACTGCGCTTCGATGGCTTCGCCGGTCAGGCGGTTGCAATAGACGGGCAGTTGGAGCCGCGCGCACAGGCCGGTCAGGCCGGCGATGTGGTCGGAATGTTCGTGGGTGATGAGGACGCCGTGGAGGGTTTCCGGCGAACGGGCGATGGTGGCGAGCCGCTGGCGGATCTGGCGTCCGCTCAAGCCGGCGTCAATCAGCAGGCGGGTGCCTGGCGTTTCCAAGTAAGCGCAATTGCCGCCCGAACCGCTCCCCAAAATGGTGAAATGAACCGACACGCCCCACCTTAAAAGGGCAGGGGAGGGCGGGCAATCTTTTTCTGCAAGACAGCTCATTGATTCACCTCGCTTCGGTCCCCTCATAGCATTCCCGGACAAACTGGCGAATGACGGCCAGCTCCTCTTCGCCGGCCACCGCATGGGCTTTCACAAATTCCCGCCAGTCAATCTTCAGCCCGGCCTCCTTCAACAAGGCGATCTGTTGGCGCGCCGTTTGGATCGGGATCAGCGGGTCCTGGGTGCCGTGCGTGATGAGAAACCGCTGCTGGCGCGCCACCGGCGAAAACTCCCGGATCAATTTTTCCGGCTCATGCACATAGCCGCTGATGCCCGCGATTCCCGCGAACCGGCGCGGATAACGCGCGCCGACCTCAATGGACATGAGGCATCCCTGCGAAAAACCGGAAAACACGATCTGCCCGGCGGGGTAATCCTTCAGCCCATCCAACAACTCGAACAGCAATTGGCGGCTCTCTTCAATGCCCGCGCCGGACTCGATGTCGTACCAGGACCAGCCGCCGTAGTACGGAGCGGGGGCGTTGACAAGAAGAAAATTCAGCCAGGGCAGTTGCAAGGCCCCGGGCAGCCAGAGCCAGCCTTCCAGGCTGTCACCCAAACCGTGCAGCACAATCATGAGCCGCCGGCTGGGTGGTCCGGCGGCGGGGATGAATTGGGTCGTCAACATCGTTCCACCTTGCTTTGGAGTGCGGCGGCTTGCCGCCGCTTTGGGATTAATTGGGCGGCCAACATAGGATCAGGGCTGCGCAGCAGCGCAGCCCTACCTTGCCGCTTTGAGATGAATTGGGTCGTCCACATCATTTTACCTCACGGGGCGGCGGCAAAGGGGCTGGGCGCAAGCTTGAAGCGGACAAACTTCGGGGCGTTCTTGCCGGCGGCGGCGCCGGCGGGCGGCGGGGATTCGGCCAGTTGGATGAATTCGTTCTGGCTGCGACGCGCCGCCTGGCTGGCGCGGCGGCGGCGCCGCGTGTAGGCGCCGCCGGGCTGCAAGAAGCGCGCCTTCACGTTGTCCTGCAGGATGGTTTCCAGCAATTCGCCCCGGATGCGCTCGCGCAGATTACCGTCTTCGACGGGAAAGACGACCTCGATGCGCTGGAAGAAATTGCGCGGCATCCAGTCGGCGCTGCCGGCGAAAATCTCCGGCTGGCAGGCGTTTTCAAAATAGAAGATACGGCTGTGTTCCAGGAAACGATCCACAATGCTCCGCACCGTGATCCGCTCGCTGACCCCCTTGACGCGCGGGCGCAAACAACAAACCCCGCGCACGATCAAATCAATGGGCACGCCGGCCTGCGAAGCGCGGCACAGGGCGGCGATGATGGCCGGGTCCACCAGCGCATTCATCTTGGCGATGATGCGCGCGGGCAGGCCCTTTTTCGCATGGCTGGCTTCCCGTTCGATCAGGGAAATCATGCGCTGGTGGAGTTGAAAGGGGGCGACGAGCAGCTTTTTGGTTCCCTGAAACTGGCAGATGCCGGTAAGCAGATTAAACAAATTGGTGGCGTCCTCGCCGAAGGCCGGTTTGCAAGTCAGCAGGCTCAAGTCGGTGTAGAAGCGGGCGGTGACGGGATTGTAATTGCCGGTGCCCAGATGCAGATAACGGCGGATGCCGTCGCTGTCCTTGCGCACCACCAGGCACATCTTGGCGTGGATTTTGCAGCCGACCAGGCCATAGAGGACATGGACGCCCGCCTCCTCCAAACTCCGCGCCCAAATGATGTTGTTGGCGTCGTCAAAGCGGGCCTTGAGTTCGACCACGGCCGTCACCTGCTTGCCGTTGCGCACCGCGTCCATCAAAGCGCCGACGATTTGCGCGTCGCCGCCGGTGCGGTAGAGGGTTTGTTTGATAGCCAGCACATTCGGGTCGGCGGCGGCCTGCTGGAGAAAATCCACCACGCTGCTGAAGTTCTCGTAGGGATGATGCAGGAGCAGGTCGCGCTCGCGAATGGCGGCGAAGACGTTGGGATGCTCGCGCAACGGCGCGGCCACCGGGGCGACAAACGGCGGATCGCGCAGCTCGGGTGAATGGTCGCCTTCGACGATGGCGGCCAGGCGGATGGGGTTCACCGGCCCGTCAATCAAAAATAAATCCTCCTCGGTCAGGCCGAGGTTCTCCAGGAGCTGGGCGCGGATTTCCAGCGGGCAGCCGTATTCGACCTCCAGCCGCACCGCCTCCCCGCGGCGGCGGTTTAGCAATTCATTCTCAACGGCTTTGAGGAGACTGGCCGTTTCCTCCTCGTCCATGTACAGCTCGCTGTTGCGGGTGACGCGGAAATGCCAGTAGCCGAGGATGGTGGTGCCGGGAAACAGGTCGGCCAGATAATGCCCGATCAGCGCGCCCAGGAACAAATAATCCTGCGCGGACGAGTCGGGGCGGGGCAGTTTGACCAGCCGCGGCAGCACGCGCGGCACCTGCACCACGGCCAGGCGCTGGCGCAATGCCCCTTCCTGCGTGATTTCCAATTGCACGATGCAGTTGAGCGATTTGTTGAGCAACTGCGGAAAAGGATGGGCCGGGTCCAATCCCAGCGGGGTGAGGACGGGCCGCACCTGGGTGCGGTAAAAATTCTCCACCCACTCGCGATCGGCGGCGGACAGTTCCGCAAAGGAGAGGAAGCGGATGCCGTTGGCGGCCAGCGCCGGCAGCAGGTCCTCGCGCCAGCATTTGTATTGACGCTCCACCAATTGGCGCGCGCGGCGGATGACGGCCCGCAGGTTCTCCGTCGCGGTCAAACCGTCGGGCGAGCGCTCCACGATGGGGCTGTCCATTTGTTGTTTGAGGCCGGCGACGCGCACCTCGAAGAACTTGTCCAGGTTGGAGCTGAAGAAGCAGAAGAACTTCACCCGCTCCAGGAGGGGCGTGGTTGGGTCCATCGCCTCCTCCAGGATGCGATGATTAAACTCCAGCCAGCTCAACTCGCGGTTGAGCAGGTGTGCCGGTTGCAGAATGGGCGCCTCGCCAGTCATAAAGGACCATAGTGAATGGAGAATGGGGAATAGGGAAACTCAAAAACTGTCATCCGGTTGCGCCTTCCACAATTTTGATTTCGGCGGGGGTGAGTCCGTAAAGGTCATAGACCAGGGCGTCAATCTGGCGGTCAATGCCGTCGCAGCGGTTGGAGTAAAAATCCTTGTCTTTGTCGGTCCGGGCTGCGGCCAGTTGGTTTTGGGAACGCAGGATTTGCCCGACCAGTTCCACCATGCGGTCGTGTTGTTCCCTTTCGATGGAGCATTCCAATTTCCGAATCGGAAGTTCTGCCAGGTAAGTTCCCTTGATTTTCGGGAAAGCATCCTTGAAATCATAATAGGTGTTGCTCCAATAAACCTGCAACAACCGGCTGTTGATCAAGCCCAGGAAAAAGGCCTCATCATACTCCGCAGTCAACGATTTTATCATGAACAAGGCGTTGAGGCAGCAGTAGCCTTTGGCCTCCAGGCTCGCCATGGGAGTCTTGCCGATTTGCCGCACTAACACCTTCCGTTTGGCAAATTGAATTTCTTCATCCCAGCAGCCGCCGCATTGGGCAACCCGGTCATAAAGGCAATACAGGCCGCTGTAATCCGTCCGATACCTGTTCACGTCACTGCCGCCGAGGCATTTTCGGTGTTTTGAAGTGATTTGAGCTTTGGCCGGCTTAACCAGGACATCGTTGGCATACCGGGTCCTGTCCCGCAGTTGCATTCCAAAATTAACGCGCGCAATTTTGCCCAGGCTGGATGCGTGCGCCTGCATTTTTGCGGCAATGGCAAGGAAGCCCGGTGTTCTTGCCGGCCGGAAGATCATTCCGGGGTTCAAGGCAAAATCACCCTGCACGGCCTGAAGCCCCTCCTGGATTTTGAAACCGTTGCTTTCTGACTCCGCCAGGAGAAATGGAAAGCGGTTCTCATCCCGAATCGAAGCGGAGGATTCCCGTTGGAGAACAAAAACCACATTATCCACGCAAGCCTCGCGGAAAACGCCATTGGGCAAAACCACCATTTCGACAACTCGGGTCTCGCGCAGGATCTCGTTGCGCAGACGCGAAGTGCCGTTGTTGGTCAGGAAGGAGGCGGGCGTGATGTACCCAAGAAAGCCGCCCTCTTTCATCATCTTCAGAGCTTTTTCAATGAAAAGATGGAAGAGGTCCATCTTGAATTGAGCGGCCTGGAAATGCTCCTGCAAATATGCGAGTTCAAACTTGGCCATGTTCTGCGGTTGAAGCAGCCGGTAGGGCGGATTGCCGATGATCGCGTCGAAACCGCCATGCCATTGCAGCGCGGGCGGCGGCTTGGATTTTGGGAAACGCTTTTTCTTGTAGCTGAAGGCGCCGTGCAACGGCTCCCCTGACCAATCGAAACCCAACGACATGGAGGTTTCGCGCAGCCTGTCTGCGCCCGCGCCGGGAGAAAAGATGTGAGGGAAGCGCTGCTCGAAATCCATGGGGTAGAGTTTCTTCTCCTCCTCGGAGGCGAAAAGCTGGCCGGTCAAAATGTCCGTGCCGATCAGCGAGTTGCCGCAGACGATGTTTTTGCCGAGCGAGGGCAACAGCGTTTCATGGAATTCCATTTGATAGGTCCGGGCGGAGGCGGGGGTTTCGTCCTGCAATAATTTCAGGTAGAGGGACAGTTGCGCCACTTCCACGGCCTGCCGGTCAATGTCCACGCCATAAATGTTGTTGAGCAGAATTTCCCGTTTCTTTTCCAGCGAGAGGTGCAGCCCGTCGTCGCGTTCCACCACGTCTCCCATTTTCGCCTTGCCGGGATTGTCGTTGTAATACTTGGTGTGATGGCGTATCAGCAAATCAAACATGGCCAGCAAAAAGGAGCCGCTGCCGCACGCGATGTCGGCAAATCTCATTTCGGCAATCTGCGCGGGCGTCTTGCCTGCAATGAGCTTGCCCACGGTGTTTTCCACGATATACCGGGAGATGTATTCCGGGGTGTAAAAGACACCCCCCGCTTTGCGGACCTCCGGTTTTTCCTCCACCCGGGCGCGCTTGCCGGTGGCCACGATCACCTTGCCGAGAAACCTCTCGTAAATGCTGCCGAGAATGTGAATCGGAATGGCATTGAAATCGTAAATGGAATTGATGTGGCAAAGGGCTTTGCAGATTTTGGAAAACTGTTCGTCATCCACTTGGAAACCTGGCTGGTTAAGTAGATCGTGTTTCTTGAAGACGATGCCGTTGTAGATGCCGTCCAGCCGCCGGGACGCCGCGATAAAGTCGCCCCACGCGCTGCCGCGCGCGCCAAAGCCGGCCACGAGGTATTCCGGTTCAATCCATTTGTCTTCCAAAAAGCGGATGAAAACCAGCCGGTCCAGCGTGCGCTGCGCGACTTCGGTCAGGGTTTCTCCGTCGAGCGTGGGATTGTGGTTTTTGAATATGCGCGCCAGCGCGTCGCGGTGCGCGTCCAATTCCTCCAGAAACGCCTCGTCCACGGGTTGGTCGCCGTCCCCGGCAAGTCCCCGCTGCGCCGCGCCGCGCTTTTTAGGCAAGGCTGCGGCGTATTTTTCAAGCGAGCCGCCCGCCACCGCTTCGCGGGAGAACAGCCAGTAGATTTCCGCGAACGTCTCCTGGTCGGCAAATTGGCTGTAATGGAATGTTTTGAGGTTGCGCTGGAGCGCGGTTTGCAGGTCGGGCTTGAACCGGCAGTCCACAATCTGGAATTGCTCGAAGTCAAACAGCGCGGCAATGGGTGTCCGGCTGCTCCAGCCGTAGCGGATGGTCTGGAAATAATTGTCCGGCGTGGCGAGGCCGGCAAAAGGTTTCTTGGCTTCGATGTGGAATTTTGGGTCCCGAAAGTTCGGAGCGATGTAAAAGGCATAATCGGCGCGGCGCTGGGAAACTCCGTGCTCCTTGCGCTCGACTTTGACCTCCTGTTCGTAGGGGCTTTTCTGCGTGTCGTGGTTCACGTCCCAGCCCAGCGCGATGAGAAACTTGTCAAGGAAGTCGCGGCGGGCTTCCGCCTCCTGATACAGCGGCGAGAGATAGAACGATTCGTTGGCCTTGAAGTCCGCGGCCAACTGCTTCACCTGTTCGAACGCTGGATCGAAATTGGAAGGCATCCAGGAGGAAGGTAGCGAAAGCAATGGGCCTGTGGCAAGCGCAGACATGGGAGGACATGGGAGGATAATTTTGAATTGAGAATGGGGAATAGTGAATTCTAAATTGCCGGATAATGCGGCCGTTCGTTCAGGGCCGCTAAAGTCTGGAAAGCTGTGCTGCCACCGTCGCACACCGGCGGCCTAAAAAGTCGGCGGCGGATTGCCATCCGCCGCTACGCCTGGGCATCGTAGCGGCTTTCGGCAGAAAGCCGCTGAATTTTCATGCCGCTGGTGGTCTGGAGGCCGCCTCAGTGCCCGCGCAAGAATAACTTCCGGACATGAGGCGGATTTCAAACATTCAGAGAAAAGAGGCGAGGTCAGAAAAATGGGGTCAGAAAAATGAAAGTCCCCGCTTGGCTCCACAGGGGGGGGCGGGGTGTATTATTTTTCTGACCCGGATATTTCTGACTGCCTCATCGAGAAGAATCCGAAGTAGTTCTTGAGCGATCCCTTGGAGCAGCCCTGCCGTTCACTCTTTTTCGCCGATTTTTTCGCCGATTTGCCTTGCTTTTTGGCGTGGAATGTGGTTGACTTGTTGTTGGAGGATGTATGAAACAAAAAATGATCCGCATTTCGCCGGCGTTCACTCGAATCGAATTGATCGGGGTCATTGTGATCATTGCGGCGGTGGCTTCAATGCTTTTGCCGGCCTTAAGGCATGCGCACACTCGCAGTCGTTTTAGTTGTTCAAGCGCCCTCAAGGAAGTCGGCACGGGTTATCGCCTGTGGGCGGGGGATAATGGGGACTTGATGCCTTTCCAGCAGTCGGTGTCCAAGGGCGGATGGAAGGAACTCCTGACCAACGCCAATCAGGGCGCAATCTGCTGGACCAACTACGCGATCATGCAAAGCGAGCTTGCGCAATGGCCCAAATTCGTCGTGTGTCCGGCTGACGAACGGCTGCCCGCTCAGTCGTTCACCAACAAATTCGATAATTCCGACGTCTCCTATTTTATCGGCGTGAGCGCAAACGACACTTATCCTCAGTCCATCCTTGGCGGTGATCGCAATTTAGGCCCCGGAACGGTGCCGGATGCCGAATACGGCTACTCTCCCAAAAGCGGCAAAGGAAACGACGTGGCCATCCCGATCTCCGGGCCTGTTTCCTGGTCCTTGAAGATGCATTCCGCCGGAAACCGTGCTGGGGTCGGCAATGTCTTGCTCGGCGACGGGAGTGTCCAACAAGTCTCCAGCGCCGATTTCAACCAGAAGTGGCTGCGGAATGCCGCTCCAACCACCAACTGGCCCGCCGGCCACATTCCCGCTGTTCCCTCCATCCGGCTGGTTTTTCCGTGATTCCCATTCGAGTTGCCATTTTCCAAGCGGATATGGTAGTATGGATGCCATGAGAGCAAACACCGTTCAAATGGATCAAACGGGCCGCGTGGTTCTTCCGAAAATGGTTCGGGACCGGTTCCGCCTGCGCGGAGGGGACACGCTGGCCATTGCGGTGCGCAGCGACACGATCGAATTGCGACCGGCGAGCGTCACTGGACAGTTGAAAAGGGTCAATGGAGTACTGGTTTTCACCGGGCCGATTCCGTTTGCGACCGGCGAAGACGTGGTCGCAGAGGCCCGCGACGAGCGCATTGATGATCTGATGCGCGAGGTGAAGGCGGGGCCATGAAGATTTTTTGCGATACCAATGTCTTCATTGCGGCGTTTTTGACAAACCACCCGCACCACCACGCCGCCCGCCCGGTGATTGAGCGGGTCAAAGCGGGGTCTGATGAGGGATTTCTGGCTGCCCATACTCTTGCGGAAAGCTACGCCGTCCTGACGCGTCTTGCCGGGGGGAACCAACTTGCCCCCATGGTCGCCTGGCAGCTCATCAGTGAAAATGCCGTCAAGAGTTTCTCTTTGATCACCCTCTCGGCCAAGGATTATACGGGGACGCTTGCCAAAGCGGCAGCGGAAGGCGTTGCAGGCGGGAAGATATATGATGCGCTTATCCTTGCGGCTGCGGCGAAGAATGGAGTGGAGCGGGTCTATACTTTCAACGTGGTCCATTTCCAGAGTCTGGCTGACGCTGATCTTCGCCAGCGCATCGTCGCTCCGTAGCAAGAGGTTTTCAACCAAAACTGGCAGCGCAACGCCGACCCAACCACCAACTGGCCCGCCGGCCACATTCCCGCTGTTCTCTCCATCCGGCTGGTTTTTCCGTGATTCCCGAAGAACTAAGGGTGGTGCCCGTGCCGTAATTTAAATGTTGTAGTGTCGGCGCTGCGCGCCGATTTCGAGCCACAGGCTCGACTCTACACCCAATTGAGGCACTATCGAATTAAATATCGTGCAAGGTTTTGGCGTCTAATCCGTATAAGGCAATGAGGGCGCGAAGGTTCGCGCCGGGAAAAGCGTTTTTGGCTGGAAAAGGCATGAGTTTCGGCTCATTGTGTGTTTGAATATGAAAACAAGAACTCTGACGTTTATGAATACAAGATTCTCGACATGGGCGGCGGCCCTCACGGCTTTGGCGGTGACGGGCTGTTACAATCCCAACGGCACGCCGGACAACACCGGCACCGGGGCGCTGGCCGGGGGCGCGTTTGGCGCGGCCACCGGGGCGATTATCGGCAGCGCCAGCCACAGCGCGGGCGAGGGGGCATTGATTGGCGCCGGGGCCGGCACGCTGCTGGGCGCATTGATCGGGCATTCCGCCGATCAACAGCAGGACATGCGCCTGCGCCAGCAGTCTCAGGATACTTACCAACGGGCGGTGCAGGGCACGCCGTTGAGCGTGGCGGACGTCAAGGCGATGAGCAAAGCGCAGGTCAGCGACGACACCATCATCGCCCAAATCGCCAATTCGCATACGGTGTACCATTTGAGCGCCACGGACATCATTGATTTGCATGACGCGGCCGTGCCCCAAAGGGTCATTGATTACATGATCAACACGCAGAACATGATCACCCCGGCGGCGACCGCCGTGCCTGTGGCGCAGGCGCCGCCGCCTCCTCCCTTGGAGCCGCTGCCTCCCCAGCCCGGACCAGGCTACGTCTGGACCCGCGGCGAGTGGGTGTGGAATGGCGGATGGTATTGGTCGGCTGGATATTGGGCGCTCCCGCCGTATCCGGGATACATTTGGGTGGGCGGTTATTGGGGACGCGGGCCGCGGGGCTATGTGAGGTATGGCGGCCATTGGGAAAGGCGTTAGGGCGGTTGCGGGGTGGGGGGGTGGGCAATGGAATGGGAGGAATGGGATGAAATGGGATCAAATGGGATGGATGGGCTTGCGGAGAGGCCGCAGGTGCTGGCTATACTGTAACCCTTGAATCCGGACCTGCCACAACAAGTCGAAGCGGTGATTCGGGCGAAGAAACTCTTCCGCGACGGCCAGAAGATCCTGGTCGCCGTTTCCGGCGGCCTGGACTCGATGGCGCTGCTGGCGTTGCTTCATCGCCTGGCCCCCGCGCATCGCTGGCGGCTCACGGTGGCGCACTTTAACCATCAGTTGCGCGGCAAGGCCAGCGATGCCGATGAACAGCTTGTCCGCCGGCAGGCCCGCGCGCTCGGCTGGCCGACGGCGGTGGGAAGGGGGGCCGTCAAGGAAATGGCCCGGCGGCGGGGATGGTCCGTGGAAATGGCCGCGCGGGAATTGCGCCATGCCTTTCTGGCCCGCGCCGCGCGGCAACGCGGCATTGCCACCGTGGCCACGGCTCACCACGCCGACGACCAGGTGGAATTGTTTTTCCTGCGCGTCCTGCGCGGAGCGGGGAGCGCGGGGCTGGCCGGAATGAAGTGGATCCGCCCGCCGGCGGACCGGGGCGTCACCCTGGTCCGGCCCTTGCTCGGCCACTGGAAAACGGACTTGGCGCAGTTTGCGCGCGCGCACGGCGTGCCGTTTTCCGAAGACGCGAGCAATGCCAGGCTGGACATCCTGCGCAATCGAGTGCGCCACGAATTGTTGCCCATGTTGACGGCCAAATATCAGCCTGCTCTGGGGCGATGCGTCCTGCGCGAGATGGAACTGGCGCGGGCGGAAGGGGACCTCATATCGGATTTGGCTTCCCGATGGCTGGCCCGCGGGCGGCGGAAGCCGCTGGCGCGCCTGCCGGTCGCGGTGCAACGGCAAGTCATCCAGCAACAACTCTATCAACTGGAGCAACCGGTGGATTTCGAGTTGGTGGAGACCTTGAGAACCAGGCCGAATCATCCGGTGCCCGCCGGCCCAAGCCAGTGCCTTATCCTGGCGGCGGATGGGCTGGTCCGTCTCCAGAAAGTGGAGAAAATGGGTTTCGAGGCGGGCTGTCTGCGCCTGAATTTGAACCGGCGCCGCCGCGCAGCCCAGTTCCGCCAGGTAAAGTTTTGCTGGGAATTGGCCGATGAATCCGGGGTGAACCGCGCCCGCTGTGCCAACGTGGAGTATTTCGATGCCGACAAGGTCGGCGCGCGGATTTGTCTGCGCCACTGGCGGCCGGGCGACCGTTTTCATCTCATCGGCGCCGCCTCGGCGGCGAAGCTGCAGGACATTTTCACCAATCTCAAGGTGCCGCGCTCCGAACGGCGCCGCCGCGTGGTGGCGGCCACCGGCCGGGGGGCAATCTTTTGGGTGGAGGGATTGCGCATCGGGGAAGGTTTCAAGCTGGACAACACGACGGTGCGGCGGCTGAATTGGAGGTGGCAGCGCGCCGGAGGATCGGAGAAGGCGGGGTTGCGGTATGAACCGGCCCATGATACACTTAACCAGTAAACATTATTATCATGTCTGATCTTAACCGCCCAACCGAGCCGGACCGGAACGGCAAACGCAACGGGGACCTTGGCATCCCGCAGCGCACTGTTCTACTCTGGATCGGCATCATTTCGATGGTCCTCCTCTTCTTCGTGATTAACAAATCCACGGAGCAGCCGGTGAAGGAATTCACCTATTGGACCCAACTCAAGGAGCAACTGGACAAGAACAACCTCGTGCCCGGCTCCGGGAAAATTTATTACGGAGTGGATTCCTTCGACCTGAAAAAAATCACCGGCAGTTACTACGATCCGGCCGGCCAGACCAAGACCTCCACCAAATTCAGCCTGGAAACCGATCTGACGGACGCGATCAAAGCCAGGTTGCTCGATTCGGGACAATTCCAAGCCGTGCCCCGCAGCAATTTGTGGATGGGGCTGCTCTACCAGTTGCTTCCGATTGCGCTCATTCTGGGCGTGATTTACTTCTTCATCATCCGCCAGATCAAGATGGCCGGCAAGGGCGCCCTGAGCTTCGGCAAGAGCCGCGCCCGCATGATGAACAAGGATCGCAACAAGCTGACTTTCAAGGACGTCGCCGGCGTCGAGGAAGCCAAGGAGGAGGTTTCCGAACTGGTCGAATTCCTCAAGGACCCGAAGAAGTTTCAAAAGCTGGGCGGGCGCATTCCCAAGGGAATTCTCATGGTGGGCGCTCCCGGCACGGGCAAGACGCTGCTGGCCAAGGCCATTGCGGGGGAAGCCGACGCTTCGTTCTTCAGCATCAGCGGATCGGATTTTGTCGAAATGTTCGTCGGCGTCGGCGCCAGCCGCGTGCGCGACATGTTCGAGCAGGCGCGCAAGAACGTGCCCTGTTTGATTTTTATTGACGAAATTGACGCGGTGGGCCGCAGCCGCGGACACGGCTGGGGCGGCGGGAACGACGAACGGGAACAGACCCTCAACGCCTTGCTGGTGGAGATGGATGGTTTTGACACGCAGGACGGCATCATCATCATTGCGGCGACCAACCGCCCCGACGTGCTGGACCCGGCCTTGTTGCGGCCCGGCCGTTTTGACCGGCAAATCATGGTCAACCTACCCGATGTGCGCGGGCGCGAAGCGATTCTCAAGGTCCATGCCCGCAACGTCAAACTGGACGCCTCGGCCGATCTGTCCGTCATCGCCCGCGGCACGCCCGGTTATTCCGGGGCCGACCTGGCCAACCTCCTCAATGAAGCCGCGTTGCTGGCGGCGCGCATGAACAAGAAAACCATCGGCACGCCCGAACTGGAGGAAGCCCGCATCAAGGTCCGCATGGGCCGCGAGCGCCGCAGCATGGCGATGACTGAAGAGGACAAGAAATGCACCGCCTGGCACGAGGCCGGCCATGCGCTGGTCAGCGTCCTGCTCGAGCATACTTACCCGCTTCATAAGGTGACCATTATTCCCCGCGGCCAGAGCCTCGGCTCCACCATGTCCCTGCCCGAAGACGACGTGCTGGCGCATCGCCGCAAGCAGATGCTCGATCTCATTGCCGTCATGATGGCCGGGCGCATTGCCGAGGAATTGACCTCGGGCGACATTTCCAGCGGCGCGGCGGGCGACATCCAGCAGGCGACCTCGGTGGCGCACTCCATGGTTTGCCAATGGGGCATGAGCGACAAACTGGGCATGGTGCAATACGGGCACGACAGCGAACAGGTCTATATGGGCCGCGACATGG
>Ga0182027_10010366_pt1 | contig 13277 bp, 11 predicted proteins | sample 712E1DmetaG_FD_121300 | JGI IMG/M metagenome (GOLD analysis project Ga0182027, IMG submission 121300) | Permafrost microbial communities from Stordalen Mire, Sweden - 712E1D metaG (Illumina Assembly) | ecosystem: Environmental > Terrestrial > Soil > Wetlands > Permafrost | place: Sweden...
ACCTTCGGATTCGGGGTAACGATGGTTAGCCGAAACATGCGCTTCTTTACAAAGTTTTTCGATAATGTTCGGTGGTGACGGGATATCCGGGTCGCCGATTCCGAAACTGACCACATCCTCACCCCGTGCTTTCCTTTCGGCAATTTTACGACTGATTTCCACAAATAGATAAGGCGGTAAACTTTCTACTCTTTTCGATAATCTCACGTGTTATGTCCTCTTACAGTTATATTTACAATATAATACAGTATTACCATTCTCCGCAAAATACGGTTTCTGTCGGCCCGCTAAGGTAAATACTATTGTCATTTTCAATAACCCATTCCACTTTTAAAACTCCGCCTGGCAGAATAACATCAACCTGACTATCAAGGTGCCCCATTAGATTTCCCGCCGCGACGATGGCACATGCGCCGCTGCCGCAGGCGAGGGTCTCTCCCACTCCCCGTTCCCAAACCCGCGCTTCGACTTGCTTACGATTTATAATTCTGACAACTTCAAAATTGGTTTCGTATGGAAACAACTTATATTGCTCGACTTTTAGTCCTAATTCAGAAAGCGGAAAATCAGCGACCGGAAAATCGTAGAAATTGATAGCGTGCGGGTTGCCAATCGAAACCAGACTGAGCAAAAGTTCCTTTTCATTAATGGAAATCACTTGGTTCATTAAAGACATTATGTCAAGTTTTGTTCCATGATTCATTGCTTTTATTGGAGTGCCATTCAACCCGATTCGTGGTTCACCCATATTTACCCGAATTTCAATAAGGTTATTTTCACGATGTATTCTTGCTATTCGAACACCAATGGAAGTTTCTACCGTAATCTCGGAATCATTTTTAACTTTATGAACATCGATATAATGCCTGACCAGACACCGGAGTCCATTCCCGCACACGGCTGATTCCGAACCATCTGCATTAATAATACGCATTTTAAAATCGGCAACTTTTGAAGGGAGTGATATCAATAGACCGTCAGCGCCAATACCATAATGACGGTCGCACATTATAACAGCCAATTTTGACCAGTCTTGTCGATTATGATTAGCGTCAATAACTACAAAATCATTACCGGCGCCCTGCATTTTAGTGAATTCCATCTATTAAATAACCTTTTAGAATCTAAATTATCTAATTTACTATGTTTGCATTATAACATAAATGCATTATTCGTCTCTCAAAATCGATGCTATCTGCCACTAAACATATCTGAATTATAAAATTCATATATATGAAGTACTATAGATAACAAAGAATAAATATTAGTCCGTGCGACAACCAGAAAGACCTGCATTCGGCTCTTTGAACTATTCTTATTATAATGAAGATTTCAGAAACCGATTGATTTTACGCATAATTAAAGGATACCATATCCAGATACTGGCGTGAGTAGAAAATAAAATAACGCGCTCACATTCGCCGCAAGCCTTCCAGAAATCCGATGAAGTTTCCTGTGGAAACATTTCATCCCAGCGGGCATTTATCATTAATACAGGCCTCTCTTTCAGCATAGGTGCGTAAGTTAACGGGTCGATGAGATATGTCCTTTGTAACGGCGTAACATTCTCAAAGCCTTTATCAGCTAACTCCATCAGATAATTTGCGTAGTTCTTTTGATTTTCACGATACTCATTTTTCGGAATACGGTATTTGTTGCCGAATCTGGAAATACTGTTCGTTTGCATTATTTTTCCGGTATTGCCGCCGTGGATAAGAAACACCCCGGTTGTAATACGCGGTTCGATACCCATAGCTATCGAACCCACCACCGCGCCCATGCTAAGGCCGATTACGGAAATTTGTCGCTGATTAGCGAGAACGTTTTGAGTGGCCCAATCGATAATACGCCTGACGTCGGTCACGGCCATTTGATAAAAGGTAAACCATTCATCGGGAGTCAGATTGGACATGTGAGGTTTTATTTCGGCCGGCAGGCGACTAGGATGAAAAGGCAGAAAAAGGATAAAACAGGCGAAACCTCTGCGCAGTAACCCCGGTAACATCCATCTAAAGGGCAATACACTATTGCCCCATCCGTGAATTAGAATCAAAAGCGGCGCATGTTCTTTATTAACAGGTTCAAAGTACTCGCCGCGCGCGACTTCACCACCTCGGTAACAATTGGCCGATACGACAGGGAAGTCAACAAGATAATGCCGGCAGTGTTTAGTTTGTTTGATAAGCCGTAAATTGAAATCAATAGGACCGGCTTTGTATAAAAACGGATTGATATATGACAAAGGCGTACTATCTTCTTTGCCGAAAAGCCTCGTACATCACGACAGCCGTTGCCACAGAAGCGTTCAATGAACTGATTTGCCCTTTCATCGGAATTGAAGCGACGGTGTCACATCTTTTTCTAACCAGATCGGAGAGTCCGGCACCCTCGTTACCGATAACAACGGCAGTAGGAATTTTGTAATCGATTCTATTGTAATCGGTAGTGCCGGCCATATCGATGCCGATAACCCAGACATTGGCTTTTTTCAGAAATTCGACTGCTTGCGAAATATTAGCGACTCTGGCCACCGGCACATATTCAATGGCACCTGCAGAGGCTTTGGCGACGATGGGAGTCAGTCCCACAGCTCTTTTTTCCCGCACGACAATACCGTGAAACCCGGTAGCATCAGCGGTCCTTAAAATCGCACCCAGATTCTGCGGGTCCTCGATACCGTCCAGGATGCAATATAACGGCGGTTCATTTTTACTTCGGGAAATAGTTAACAGGTCATCCAGTGTTATGTATTCTTTAGGCGAAACATAGGCGATAATGCCCTGGCTGGCAGCAGTGAAACTCAGACGGCAAATGATGCTTTCATCCACAAATTCCACCGGTGTGCGTTTTGTTTTAGCGAGATTCAGGATTTCAGCGATGATACTGTGCCGCTGCACACTATTAGATATTAAAATTTTATTAATGGAACGCCCGGCCTTGAGCAATTCCAGTACCGGATTTCTACCCTCGATGATGTCTGACATTGAGGTAATTATAAGAGAAATGAAGGTTTAAATACAAATGAGGGAAAAGGATGTTGGGTAATATTCGACCTGAACGAATTGCAGGATCTCACGGTGAACCGTAGGCGTATTATTGTCCTTTAGCGGAAGAACTCAGAATGAAAGTGATACTACCCCATTTTATACTTTTGTGTAAACCCAACTGTATTGCGATATTCGGTAACTTGTCGCTGCTGCTCTTCTGGACTCCATTCTAACAAGCGCCCCATTTCTTTGCCGACTATTTCCACGGCATCCAATCCCTGGCACTCTACCAGACCCAGGCCGCTGCGCCGGAGTATAAAATCACTGATGGTAATCGCGCTTTCTTCAGCAACCGCGTACCAGATTTGTGCCACAATATCTCTAGTATGGTGACAGAGCGGTTGCTTCCCGCGGCTGCCTTTTTCTGCCATTTCCAAAACCTCAGTAAATCGAGAGCCATACAATGATACCAGGTAAGTAACGTTCTCTACGTCTATTCTGCTTTCAAGAGCAGACCTGATAATCTCCGGCTGTGCTACCACCGCCGCTCCCGGAAAAGGAGTGGTGGCTGTCTTACAGGCTGCTTTAAAGTCAAGTTTTTTACACACTAAGTTTGTGATTTCTTCGGCAATGCCGCGGCCGCCAGTAATTTTTCCGCCTAATACTGAAACAAATCCTTTGACGCCATCTGTTTTTTCGTGGTCAATCGTTTTATGAGCACGGGAAACATTGGAAGGTTTTTCATTTCCGGAATCCGGTAATGAACGTAAACCGGCGAAAGTGTAAAAGATATCTTCCTTTTTAAGTTGTGGAAACGCGCGCTGGGCTTCTTGCATTATGTAATCTACATCCTCTTTTTCGGCATATACCGTTTCCAGGTCTTTAGTGTAGTCCGTGTCAGTAGTGCCGAGTAACGAGTATTTTCCCCATGGTATAACAAACCACAGGCGGCCATCGCTTTTAGCATAAAGCACCAGCGAATTGTTGGAGAGTCGTGGCGTCAGGAGATGGACACCTTTGGTTCTACGGACCATACGTTTAGGCTGACCGTACATCATACCGCAAACAGAATCCATCCAATGTCCGGCAGCATTGACGACCACGCGTGACGAGACTTCTATTTCTTTGCCGGTAAGAATGTCCTGCACTTTCACGCCCCGTACGTTGTTGCCCTCTTTTAAAATCCCGATTACTTTGGCGTGATTGAGTGCGACGGCATTGTTATCAACGGCAGAGATGATATTTTCCAGGCAGAGCCTTTCCGCGAACCAGATCTGACAATCGTAATAGAGGTGGGCGCCGCGTAATCCTTCTACCTTCAAATTCGGTTCCATTTTCATCGTGGTTTCGCGTGAATAATGCTTGCGTCCCGGTACACTTTTATCATAGGAAAGAATGTCGTAGAGCAAAGTGCCCATTGCCATAACAAAGTGGTCGATGGGTGTTGTTATTGGTATTAAAAACGGTAGCGGATGCACGAGATGAGGCGCAATTTTAAGTAATATTTCGCGTTCCCGTAAATCCTCACGTACCAATCCGAACTCAAAATGTTGCAAGTAGCGGAACCCTCCGTGAATCAATCGCGTGGAGCGTGAGGTGGTACCGGCGGCAAAATCATCTTTCTCGAGCAGTAGTGTTTTTAAGCCGCGCATGGCAGCGTCACGGGCGATATTAGCGCCAATAATTCCGCCTCCAATGACAATTAAATCAAATGTTCTTCCCGAAATATCTGTAAAATCTCTTTTCATCTATTTCCTCTATGGCTATTCACTTGTTGTCCAGTTTCGAGAGCGTTCTACTGCCCGTTTCCAATCATGATAAAGTTTTTCACGCTGGTCGCTAGCCATCTTAGGCTCGAATGTTCTGGCAATGAAATGTTTTCGTGCAATCTCATCAGTATTATACCAGATGCCGACGGCTAAACCTGCCAAATAACCGGCGCCAAGCGCGGTAGCATCCGGAATAGGGGTTAATTCAATGGGTATGCCGAGAATGTCTGCTTGAAATTGCATCAGCAAAGAATTAGCGGTACTGCCGCCGTCAACCCGAAGCGCGGGAACTTTAATATTAGCTTCAGTACTCATGACATCGATAACATCTCTCACCTGATAAGCAATTGCCTCTAAGGTTGCCCTCACAATGTGTCCTTTGTTCGTTCCGCGGGTTATTCCGATAATAATGCCTCTGGCATACATATCCCAATAAGGAGCCCCCAAACCGACAAAAGCCGGTACAAGATAAACGCCACCGTTATCCGGAACTGAATTCGCCACGGCTTCGCTTTCCGCCGCGTTGGAAATCAGTTTCATTTCATCCCGCAGCCACTGAATCGCGGCGCCGGTAACAAAAACACTCCCTTCCAGCGCGTAGGTAACTTTATTCCCGATACCCCAGGCGATCGTCGTGATTAGTCCATTATTAGAAACTATCGGTTTACTACCGGTATTGAGCAGAATAAAACAGCCGGTGCCGTAGGTATTTTTAGCGTTACTGACCTCGTAACAAGCCTGTCCGAAAAGAGCCGCCTGCTGATCGCCGGCGATAGCGCAAATCGGAATTTTTATCCCAAATATATTGGGAATGGTATATCCATAAATATGGCTCGAAGGTAAAACTTTAGGTAATACTGCTTCCGGGATGTTCAGCATTGAAAGCAGTTCTTTGTCCCATTGTAAAGTGTGGATATTGAATAACATCGTGCGGGAGGCATTACTATAATCGGTGACATGAACGACACCGCCGGTCATGTTCCAGACCAACCAGGAGTCTATCGTGCCAAATAAAAGATCGCCGTTCTCAGCGCGTCGCTGGCCGTCAGGAATATGGTCTAAAATCCAGCGTATTTTTGTTGCCGAGAAATAGGCGTCAATAACCAACCCAGTTTTCTCCCGGACTATTTTTTCGTAACCTTTTTGTTTCAGTTCTTCGCACATGGCGGCGGTGCGCCGGCACTGCCAGACAATAGCATGGCTTACAGGTTTACCGGTGCGGCGGTCCCAGACGACTGTGGTTTCCCGCTGGTTAGTGATGCCAATACCATTAATCAGGGAAATATCTACACCTATTTTCCAAATCGCTTCACTAGAGACGGCAATAGTTTTTTGGAATAGTTCTTCGGCGTCTTCCTCCACCCATCCGGGCTGTGGATAAATAGGATGCACTTCCTGATAGGCTTTAGAGACTATCTGCCCTTCATTGTTGATTAAGAGCGATGTAGTCCCTGTTGTGCCTTCATCGATAGCGAGAATATAGCTTGTTTTTGCCACATTGTTAATCCTGCGTTTAGATTTGATAGTTAAGTTAAAGAATACCAAAACGAACATTAATTTACAATGAAGAACATCACCCTTTTTTACGAGGATGGTTTTAGACTAAAATACAGCGACTTCAATGGATAATCAAACGTTTTCCCCATGGTGTATAACAGTATATAATTATCTAATAACATTATAAAGTTATTGACAAACGATAATTTATTAATTATAATCAAGAAGTAATACATAAATATTAAAAGGAGTGAATATTATGAAAACACGTCAGGTACAAATGAAAGTATTGGCAAAAGTCCTCAGAATTATTAGCAACGTGGTATTTTGGATTACTGCAGCAGGTTTCGTTTTGTTTTTACTCGCCAGTATTTTTATATCTCTTATTCCCCGGGAAAATCTAGTAATATCATCAAATATATCAGGTTCTTTGCAAGCAACGTTTGGTGAAATGATGTTTAAATTTGACCCACAAACATCCGGGGATATAATGATTAAACCATTTCTGCAAGCTTTGTTTATGTGGATTTCTATTTCTGCGCTGATAGTGTCAGCCATATTATTTGAAGTGAAACGTATTTTAATAACAGTAGTAAATGATAATCCTTTTGAGAAGGGCAATTCGAAGAATTTAACTGTAATTGCCCTGATATTAATGGCGGGTTCGTTGATAGTGCCGTTCTTCGAAGGAAGAATCGCCGCAACAATTATACAAACACTTCAATTGAGTAATGTGCACGTCAGTTATTCTATGAACGGTACTTTGTTATTTACAGGAATCCTGATTCTGATACTCGCGGGAGTATTCCAATATGGGAATTATTTGCAGGAAGAAGTGGATTCAACTTTATAGGGAGATATTGACATGGCGATTATTATACGCTTGGATAGAGTACTTGCAGATAGAAAAATGCAGATGAACGACCTGGCCGAAAAAGTTGGCATCTCTACCGCAAATATGTCTAATCTCAAGACCGGTAAAGTCAAGGCGATACGCTTTTCTACGCTTGAGGCGATTTGCAAATACCTGAATTGTCAGCCGGGAGATATACTGGAATACCAACCGGAGGGTAATTCCACACAAGAGTAAAAACGGGGGAATTGGGAAAGCGATTGTATGTACAATTAAGGTTATTTTAGATTTCCTGTATCAGTCCTGGTTCCGGCTTCTGAGTTGTCCGCAACCGGCTTCAATATCAGCGCCCCGGGAAACCCGAAGCATTGTCCTGATACCGCTGTTTATTAATTTCTTCTGAAATACCAGCGCGTTTTCCCGAGAAGATGGTTGGAAGTTAGTTGATGGGATTGGATTCCCGAGGATCAGATTGATTGAACATGTAAGACCACCCAGCAGACTAACGAGTGCATCAGCGTTTTGTATTGAATCATTTATCCCATCGAAAAGCGCATATTCAATAAATATGTTCCGTTTTGTTTTAGCTGTGTACTCTTTACAGGCGTAAATAAGTTGGTCCAGCGAGTATTTATTATTGATGGGAACCAGACGGTTACGCAGTTCGTCGTCGGCGGCGTGAAGGGAAACCGCAAGTTGAAAATACAAATTTTCTCCAGCAATCTGACGTATTTGGGGAATGAGTCCTGCGGTTGACAGCGTTACCTGGTGAAATCCCAGCCCCATCCCTTTCGGGGAGTTGAGCTCGGCGATGACCTGCCGGACATTATCATAATTAGCGAGAGGCTCGCCCATCCCCATGAAGACGACATTGGTAAGCCATTTTGGATTATTGCCGTTTACTGGTTCCGGCCCGTAAACAGAAAAACGATGATTGAAAAACATGATTTGATCGATTATCTCACTCGTACTCAAATTACGCACAAATCCCTGCTGACCGGTCGCGCAAAATGGACAGCCGACGGCGCAACCCACTTGACTCGAAACACACACAGTCCGCCGCTCGCGTCCGGTATCGAGATTGCGAAAGAACATCAAGGTGGACTCAATAGTATTGTTGTCATCCAGTCGGAAAAGGATTTTCCGTGTTTGAGCGTCAGTGGAAATCCACTCTTTTACCAGTTCCAAGGTGCTCATATTAGCATCATTAACCATTTTCTATTTTAAGGAAGGATTCAAATCTTTCATTTCGTTAACATCGTCAATATAACTAAATCAATGACTGCCCAAATCAGAACGCGAATATTAAGACTGCCATTTCCGCCGATTTTCCATAATAATTCGGTTGATAAATAGGTCATCCCATTATCTTAAGAATTGGCTAGAAACTAACCAAATAAAACAGATAAGAAAGTACTTTTAGTGGATTATGGTTTAAATAGTTTCTGAGCGTGTCTGTAAAAATGCCGACGGTATATAGAATAGCTCATTGATAGCCAAAAGAATTGCGGATATTTGAAAAGAGTTAAAATAAAGAATTTCCAAAAGTCTTTCCTGCCATCTTCAACAATGCCTAAAATCCAGAGCGCTTTGATTAAGGAAACAAAATAATTCAATTCTACTGTAGAAGCCTGCCTTTTTTTCGGACGATACTCCTTGTAAAATCTTTGTATTCGCAAGCTATAATAATCCGGCGAATAGATTGTATTTAGTACGTGCATGTAACCATTAAGCAGCACATCACGATTCATCTTCGGGATGAAATTGATGGAACAATCGGTATTATCACCGGAACTATCATCAATTAATCGATTTTCTTCCTTTAGGCGCTGATACAACCTTGTGCCAGGCGGGGCATTTAGTAAGCCGACCATTGCTGTTACAATACCACTTCTCTGGATGAAGTCAATATGGCTTTCGAAAATGGAACTGGTATCGTTATCAAATCCAACTATGAAGCCAGCCTCAACTTCAAAACCATGATTTTGAAGTTTATTCACCGATACGACCAAGTCACGGTTTTTATTTGGTAACTTATTACACTCAACCAAACTATTTTCATTGGGGCTTTCGATACCAACAAAAATCAGAGAAATTCCTGCTCCAACCATCAAATTCATAAGCTCTTCATCATCCGCAAGATCTATTGACACTTGTGCCATAAAATAAAACGGATATTGCTTACTTTTAGACCATTCAATTATTGCCGGCAATATCTCCCTTTTTAGTTTTTGTTTATTCCCGATCAGGTTATCATCCACTATTAATACTTCGCCATGCCAGTTATTTTTATATAACGTTTCCAATTCATCAATAAGTTGATAGGTGCTTTTAGTGCGAGGTTTTCGGCCAAATAATACGACGATATCACAGAACTCACAGTCAAAAGGGCAGCCACGAGAATATTGTACGTTCATAGATGCGTAATCTTTCATATTAATTAGTGACCACATGGGAAGAGGCGTTTTGCTCAATTCCGGTCTTTCATTAGATTCATATATGTCTTTCACGCGATTGCTCGTCAAATCAGCCAGGAAGGAAGGTAGTGTGTTTTCAGCTTCACCAAGAACAAAATGGCTTACTCCTTTAAAGTCGTCATGACTAATGGTAAAAAGCGGGCCTCCAGCAACAACCTTTCGGTTGAGTTTGTTGCATCTGTTGATGACTTCTTTTGCCGAGTTTGTTTGAACTTGCATCGCGCTAATGAAAACATAATCTGCCCATAGGATATCTTTATCGGTAAGAGTGGTTACATTCATATCAATCAGCTTCTTTTCCCAATCAGCCGGTAGCATCGCCGCAACAGTCAACAAGCCTAGAGGCGGATACATAGCTTTTTTAGAAATTATATTTAAGGCGTACTTGAAACTCCAAAAGGTATCTGGATATTGAGGATATACCATGATAATTCTCATAACTCACTCCTTAATAGGGATATATATCATACAGAAGGCAATAACTCTTAATATATTAGCATTTATGATTGGAAATGAAAAGGAATTACGACATTATAGTTTGACCGTGAGGTTGTTTAACTCGTTTTCAGCGGTTTTGCAATCGGTGTCATATAAGAAGATAACAAATATGAGTTAGAATGCAAACATTTTGGCGGCGATCTCTGCAAGTTTCATACCGTAATTAGGCAGAACACCCAGGAAAATAACACCCGCGCAGCAGGCAATAAGCGCAATGTGCAAAAATGTAGAACTGGGGACGGTTCCCTCGAACTTAGGCTCGTTAAACCACATTACTTTAACTACCCGCAGATAGTAATATGCAGAAACAACACTGTTTAACACAGCGATAACAACCAGCCACAGCAGACCGTGCTGTACGGCAGAGCTGAAGATATAAAACTTCGCCATGAAACCGGCTGTCGGGGGGATGCCGGTCAAAGAAATGAGACACAGCGTTAATGCTAATGCCAGTAATGGCGACCGTTTCGACAAACCATCGTAGTCACTGATACGGTCACTGCCCACTTTATTGGAGATGGCAATAACGGCAATGAATGCGCCCAGATTAGTAACAGCATAACCAGCCAGGAAGAAGAGCAAACTGCTCTGCCCGAGCTGGCTGGAAGCAGAAGCCAGTCCCATTGTTGCGATGCCAATAATAAGATAACCGGCCTGAGCAATGCTCGAGTATGCCAGCATACGTTTGATGTTAGTCTGGGGAATGGCGACAATGTTGCCCACGGTCATACCGATGGCGGCAAGCACGGCAAATATCATTGCCCAATCCTGGCTTAACCAGGTGGGGAAGCTGAACGCCGAGTAAAAAATACGCAGGATAATAGCGAATCCGGCAGCTTTACTGGCGACGGAAAGGAAAGCGGTAATCGGGGTGGGGGCTCCTTCATAAACATCCGGCGCCCACATCTGGAATGGGAAAGCCGCAATCTTGAAACCAAAACCAACAATCAACAGCACAATTCCCAGCATCAAGCCGGGTGCAGCGGATACCCCGCCGATAGACAGGCTCTGGATAGCGGCGGCAATTTCTGCCAACTGGGTTTTACCGGTAAAACCGAATACGAAAGCCATACCGTAAAGCAGTATCGCGGAGGCGATTGCCCCCAGCAAGAGATATTTTAATGAAGCTTCGGTGGATTTTGCATCTTTCAGGAAACCTACCAGCGCATAGAGGGAAAGACTGATTAATTCCAGCGCAATAAAGATAGAAATCAGGTCGGTGGCGGCAGATATTAGCATCATCCCCAAAGTGGATAAAAGCACCAGCGCATAATATTCGCCCTGGAAATCTTTAAATTTCGAGACGTAATCGTTGGAAGCTAATATCACCAGCGCTGCCATTACCGGGAACAGCAGCTTGAAAAAGAGCGCAAATTTATCGACTACCATCATATTGTTGAAGATAGCCTGGGTATTGCCGCCCCACAGATAAAGGGTGAAGCCAAAAGAAGCAGCCAGACCAATCAGGCTGATAATAGTTAATATGCTTTTCCGCTGGAAAAACAGGTCAGCTACTATGACAGCCAGTGCGGTTGCCAGCATACAAATTTCCGGCGCGATTAAAACCAGGTTCAAAAGCTTACTCCTTTCAGATGCTTTCGGTTAACTTAATAATTTACCCGCCTACTAAATGAATAATAGGAGCGATTCCGGTCTTGATAATATTGGTCAGGATGGAAGGGTACAAACCGATGGTGAAAATAAGGATGATAAAAATGGCGGAATATACCCTTTCCAGTTTGTCCGCATCATGGACGCCGTTAAATTTATCCTGCGGCGGACCGTAAAAAACTCTTTGTAACAGCCACAAAATGTATCCGGCGCCCATCAGGATACCGAGGATAGCGATTACAGTGAAAACGTGGGCATAGGTTACATTGCTTTGGAAACTACCCAGGAAAGTCATAAACTCGGCAATAAAACCGCTGGTGCCAGGCACGCCCATGGCGCCCAGTCCGGCGATGGTGAATATAACAGTAATCATTGGTAACTGGCGCGCCAGTCCGCCAAATTTCGCAATTTCACGTTCGTGGGTATTATGCATAATCAGCCCGGCCGTGGCAAACAAAAGACCGGTAATCAACCCGTGACTGACCATCTGCATGGTCGCGCCGACCATACTCACCTGAGTCAGAGTGAAGATGCCCAGTAAGACAAAACCCATATGGCTGACACTGCTGTAGGCAATCAGCCGCTTAATATCGGTCTGCTTCAAAGTGACCGCAGCGCCGTATATTATGTTAACTACCGCAAAAGCAATTAGCAGCGGCGCGAACTGACGGGCAACAGCCGGGAAAAAGGAGACGCAGATCCGTATCATGCCGTAGCCGCCCATTTTCAACAGAGCCCCGGCCAACACGACGCTGACGGCTGTGGGGGCATCTGTATGCGCATCCGGCAACCAGGTGTGGAACGGAAAAACCGGCAACTTTACTGCGAAACCGCCCAATAACAGGAAGAACATCAAGGCTGTCGGGACGACGGATACGTAGGAGCCGATGCCGTTTTTCATGATATCAACCATACTGAGGCTGCCGGTGGTGAAGTAAAGGCAAAGAATACCGGCTAACATCATCGCACTGCCGAATAGGGTATACAGTACGTATTTAAGCGCGGAATATTCCTTTCTGCCTGCACCCCAGATAGAAATCAGGAAGAACATGGGGATAACTTCGATTTCCCAAAAGATGAAGAACAATAAAATATCAAGAGAGGCGAACACGCCTAAAATACTGGTTTCCAGTAATAAAAGCCAGGCAAAATACTCACGCGGCCGCAAGTCAATTTTCCAGGAGATGAGAACAACCAGAAAACCCAGCAGGTCCATCAGGAGGAACAACGGTAAACTGATACCATCCAGACCGACATGGTAATAAGAATTGATTAAAGGAATCCATGAAAACTTTTCCTGGAATTGCATAACACCTGACATCGCTGCCGATTTATCAAAATTGCAGAAAACCACAATACCTAAAATCAGGGGTATCAAAGTAAAGAGCGCCGCAATATACTTAATCAGCTTTGCATGCGAATTAGATATGCAAGCGATTATAATTGCTCCCAGGGCAGGGAGAAAAATTATCAATGAAAGAATATTAAAATCCAATCTTCTACCCCCTTAAAGGTATTAACAAACTACTAAATATAAACACACTGGCCATTATAACGAGGATACCTAGACCGATGACAAGTCCAT
>Ga0182027_10010367_pt1 | contig 13276 bp, 26 predicted proteins | sample 712E1DmetaG_FD_121300 | JGI IMG/M metagenome (GOLD analysis project Ga0182027, IMG submission 121300) | Permafrost microbial communities from Stordalen Mire, Sweden - 712E1D metaG (Illumina Assembly) | ecosystem: Environmental > Terrestrial > Soil > Wetlands > Permafrost | place: Sweden...
AAGCATAAAAGATAATAATATTTTTTTCATTTTTTGTGTTTTAGTGGTTTATTTTCTTCTTACTACGAAGAACACCCCTAAAGCACCTAGAACAGTTGTAAGTCCTGCAATAAGTCCGAATTCTGGAACTAATGGAACATTAACTAGTCCCAAATTCCAATCTTGAATAGGATAACCGTTATGAATAGTTCCTGTAACAGTATTTTCTCCAACACTTGTCTTTACTGCATGAACACTTAATGAATCTCCTTCATTACAATCCTCACCAGCATATTGAACTGAATAAGCTCCATCATTTAGACTTACTGTTGATTCAAGATGTCCATTACAAGTAACATCTACAGCAGCTCCAGATTCAGTTGCAGTAAAATCAGCATTGTATATTTTTCCAGCAATAGCAGTTGTGCTTCCTACAGGATTAGTAGCAGCGCTAACAACACCGAGCATTCCAATCACCATTAAACTAAGAATCATAAGACTAAATGTTTTATTCATACTTTTTAGTGAGTATCCTTTCTTTAAAAGCTTTATTGTCGTCGACAACATATATTCTTTTCACTACTAAATACCGAAACAAACCTCTTTTTCATAAATTTACTTGCTTCTTACCACAAAGAAAACACCCAAAGCACCAAGAACTGTTAATATTCCAACAATTGGTCCAAACTCAGGAGCCGATGGAACATTGCCGTTATCAATTGTAAAAGTATCAGTAAATTTTTCGTCACCATTCGAATCTAATGCAACCACCTTGTATGTTCCACAATATGCGCTTGTAATAGCATGATTTGTATCAAAACAGTATTTTCCATCTGAACCTACAGTTAAAGTTCCAGTGATAGGAACCTTTTCTGGATTACATGAAGCGTCTCCAGATTTCCATTTAATCTTCAATGGATACATTCCTTGATCAAGATTTTTTACCTTGACAAACACCTCATTTCCTAATGAATAAGAATTTACTTTATCTGAAGAAGAATCACATCCATTCGTTACAAATATTTTAGGTGTATCCTTTGCAGCCGAAGCAAATCCAATCACAAGTAATACAGAACTTATTACAAGAATAGCTAAAATCATCTCTTTTTTCATCTTTTATATCTCATAAAGTATGTTTTAATTTAAAAGCATTATTGCAATAAAAAAGCTATTTCAGTTTAAGCAACAACAGGATAAAGAGTGAAGAAAAGAGCATGAAACACTACATTTATCATGAAAGTTAGATAGATATTCTTTGTATACTGGTATATTGCACATAATATAATAGAAGCCAGGAAAGCAAATAAGAATATAGGAAATCCATAGCTTATTGTAAATATACCATACAAGAGAGAAGTAAAGAACACAGCATAAGCTCCACCATACTTCTCACCAATCAGATTCTGTATTTCCCCTCTAAATAATATCTCTTCTGCATAAGCTATGAAAAATATCAAAGGAATTACTATAGAATTAGTCATATGAAAGAAATATTCAGCTCCAGCCATTACAAATATACTTGCAATGGCAATAATTACAAGATAACTCAAATCCTCAAACTTTACATTTCCTGATTTTATCCAGAACTTTTCTCCATAATATATAGCTAGGAAAGCTATAACTGCGTAGAATGCAAAGATTTTCCAGAGAGCAGTAAAAGGAAGGAACAACTCAGATATTCTGGCTATTGGTACAATCATAAGAAAAATTAAGAGCATCTCACTCTTATCTAAAGTAATGTCCTTTTCCATAGATATCAAAACAACTCCCAAAAGAACAGCATAAATTACAAACCCCAAGGTCTGATTCAAGGAAAAAATCAGTTCTGCTATTAATATTCCAAGTATTACAAAGAGAAATGTTTTGATTTTCATTTTATATTAAAGGTAGAATTAATTTAAGTCCAATATATGTCTGATATACACTTGCTGCTGCAAATATAACAAAGATTATTGTAAGAATTATAACAAAAGGCATGAGCGCCTTCTTCATCTTCTCATTTCCAAGCTCTACTATTATGAGATATATAATAAGCGTAACAGTCAGAAATATAGGAGATATCTCTGTTGCAGCCTGCAGGTTTATCATATATTGCATATAAAGTTGGAATTATTTAAATGTTACTGTTTTGTTACCATTATTAAAAACAACAAATATCAATATTTATAAACTCCAGATCACTCCAATTACGATGACATACTATGATAAGTCTGCTCATATTATCCCTCATTACCAGGAAGAGTGGTATTACAAAAATGGTTTAATGTCCCATCACTCAATCAGACATTATGAATCTGAAAGAAAACCTGAGACTCAAACAAAAAATTTTAATTCTATGGAAGAGAACCAGAAAGAATTTCAAAAATATAATTCTCATCAGCAAGATAATCAATTTCCAACACAATAATCATTTCAAATAAAAATATATAAACTTTAAGACACGATTTATTATATGATAGGATGTTATAGGGATAGAAATGGAAGTCCAGTATCAGGCATAAATGCAGATATATCCTATAGACATGGACAGTTAGACTCTAATTCAACTATGAAATATGAAAGGGATAATGGAATGTGGGATAAAGAACCAAGAGAACTAATTAAAAAGCCAGATTTAACAGTAAAGCTAAATATAATACCAGGAAAGATTATAGATTCTAAGCCTCTAATAAAATTTGGGCTTACTAAAAATGTAAAACTCAAGAAACCCTGGGAAATTTAATAATTCTTCATTGAAACAAAATTTATAAACCCTCAGAACGGAGAATTTTCATGATATATTTTAATATATACGGAGTATCTATTCCTAATACAATGAATAACATAGAATATGTTTCTCTAAATCCTTCCTATGAATCTATGTTGTGTTATCACAGAAAAGAAAATCCCCCAGAAGTAATTGAGACTCCAACTCCAAAGGAAAACTCAGAACCTTTTGGCCCTTCTAGGATAAAAGAAGATTCTCCAATTGTTCAAGCACCAAAACCAAGAAAGAAAGTTAAAGGTTCTTTGGATTTTAATTTAAAATAATTTCTTATAAATAATAACTAATATTTATAAACGAGTTTCTTATATTCTTCTGATGGTGGAAATTATACTTCATGATTACTTTGGGAAAGTTATTCCATGGAATAAGGCAGATGAATATTACAAAGATTTTAACATGTCTCCGGAATCAATGCAGATGTATGAACTTTACAAGCAGAGTATTATAAAAGAGAATGAAAAAATTGAAAGGACTGTAAAATCTCTCAAAAGTAAAATATTCGAAGAAAGAGACAAATTCATAAGCTATCTCAATAAAACGAAGTGGGGTGGTTCCAGTCCAAGCCCTGCTTCTCAATAAGGATTTTCTTTAATAGAATTTATAAATACTAATTTTATCCAAGTTTTATGACATACTTTAGGGAATCTGAACCAGGAGGGCCTTATCTTGATAATAATGGCAAATATATTCCCCATGAAATGGAAGAAGAATTTTATAAAACTGGAATGATGAATCCTTCCTCAAGAAAAGATTACGAACTCAACAAAGCAGAAGTTAAAAAAGTTACAAAAAGATTAGTTGATATGATAAAATCAGTAAGAAACATGGATGGCAATACCAATTTCTAATTCTTCCTTCCAAGAATATATTCCCAAGAGCATAAATACTTATAAATTACAATCAGTCTAAATCTCCCATGGAAGTAAAAGAAGCAAAATCCAATTCTGGTTTTGGAAAGGCTCTTACAGCTCTTGGTCTTGAGGATAAATTTATTTCAAACGGAGAACTTGCGAATTTTAATCTTTCTGACAGAGGCGTAATAGCTAATGGAATAATATCAGAAAAATTAAACAGAGGAAGATGGGAATCTGTTATAGAGATGATGTACGGAGGAGTTGGAAAAGCTGACGCTTTATATGATGGAGACAGAAAACAGCTAAGAGAAGATATAGTTAAATCAGCAGTGCAAGACCCAGATGCATATAGAGTTGATGAGCATTTAGTAAACATATTAAAAAAAGCAGGGGAGACTGAGCTTCTTGTTGATTTAGCAACTAAACTTCCTCTATTGAATTATGAGAATTTTAATCAAATAGAAAGAGAAATTCCACTCCATGACTATTTTGAAAAAGCTGAAAATGGTGCCGAAAAGAAAAAAGCATTTTTAGGAGTTAAAGGAAAATTAGCTTTCAAGGAAGAAAAATATAGTGAGGCTATCAGTTGTTTCCTTGATACAAAAAATCAAGAAGGAATAGATAATTTTTTCGAATTAATGTCAAAATCTAAGTATCCTGGAAACTTCTATGTTTCTTCTGTTGAAGAAGCAGCCTTGAGTGATCCACTGAAAAGAGATAGCAGACTCAAAGCTTTGGTTGATATTGTCTTTAGAGCTTCCTCAAAACCAATTGAAGCACTTGAATTGCAGAAAAAATATGATATTGATATACCCCCAGGAAAAATGAAAGCAATTCGTTCTAAGATTGCAAAAAATATAGAGAGATGGAATCTTGAAAAATCTTCTAATAACAAATGGGGATTGGAATTATCCTGGGCAAGACAACACATTCAAACAGAACCAAGGAAAGCCTATGAAATATTCCTAAATAATAAACATACAAAGAGAGAATTAAATTCAGCAATGTTCTTTGGTCTGACTATGACAAAGATGTCTAATAACGAGGGTAAGACATTAAGTGTAAGAGACATTCCCTCCGCTCAGCTTGAAGAATTCAGAAATTTTTATCCTTCTCTTCCTTTTGATCTTAAAAAAGACATTGCTAGACAGCTAAAAGATAAGAAAGCTTTGATGCAACTCAGCAAAGAAGCTAAGAAAGTTGGAAACCTAGATGATTCTTATAAATTATTTGTGGAAGCAGGTGGAAATCTTCAGTCAATGTACATTCACGAAGTAAGAAGTAAACTTATAAAACAAATAATAGAAAAGGATTCTGGAGTATACAAAATTGACAGCGCAGATAAGATAGGAAAGACTGAATTATATAATCAATTAATTGAAACTTCAAATGGAAACGAGAGAAGCAAATTAAGTGAAGCATACGATCTTGCAAGAGATTTGAATAATGATAAAATGCTTAGCAGAGTCAGAAAACTTATGGTTGAATTTAATCCTGCATGGGCGCTTATGAATTTCAAGAGTACTACCTCTCAAAAGACTGTTGATACTGCTGGAGTAGATTATCTTTTATCAGAAATTGCAGAATCTGCAGGAGTTGATAAGAACAAATTAGAAGGCTTGGTTGGAAAATATTACAGAGATTAATTCTTGTTCCCGCCCTCAGAAATATAATTAATAATAAAATATTATGTATAAATATTAATCAATTGTCAGAATAATGGATAACTTATTATTAATCTTCTTTTATTACAGCACTATTGCTATGTATTGGAACCTGAAACATCGCACCACATTTTTCACATTGTGCTGTTATAACAACAGTAACTGCAGTTAGAATTTTACATCCCTGAGGAATCAGTTTACTTCCCATCTTTATATTAATCTCATTTCCACATTGACATTTCATTTTAATCCTTTTTCATAAGCATCTCTTATTTCTTTAGCTTTTTCCAAAGGTATAAACTTGGTTTTAAAATTTCTGCAGGGTATTCTACCCATCGCAGTAACAGTATCACTAGTAACAAATCCAATAAGATTTTCTCCTTTCTCATCATATAATGCATAGAATTTATCTTCCTCCCATGACTTAACTTCTTTCAAAAGATTTATCATATTTTCGTATGTTTTTCCTGCATTTTGGTTTAAGAAACACAGATTGTAACCTAAGTTATTTAATTTTGCACCTAATTTATCATCAAACTGAATTCTGCTTAAGTGTGCAATATATTGCCTTATCCTAGATTCTTCTCCAAAATATTTTGATTTTTCCTGTGCTATAAAAGTATAAACACTATTACTCTCATTAAACAGAACTGTCCATATGCTTTTCATATTATCCCTATCTCCAGGATAACTTATCTTTATTGTATCTCCTGCTTTTGCTTCCATAAGTTCCTTTTCCCTTCCGGGTATAATCATTCTTCTTTCTAAGTCTGCCATTTTATATTTTGGATAGACTATTTATTTTTAAATTTATATGGTCTGCACAAAATAATCTCTATTTCTCCAAATACTCTATATTATATACTCGACATACATACTATTAATATGATATCTTCATCTAATTCAAAGATTTTGGAAAAATTGTCTAAAATAGAAATAGACGCTCTTAATAAGGAATCCACAGAAGAACCTATTTGGAGAACATATGATGATTTCAGTGGTAGCTTCTAATTATAAGAATATAATTTACTTCTTCTTTACAGGTCCAGTTTTCTTTTTTTAGAATAATTCAATTAATGTATTATCTGCAAAACTCTTGTAAGAACAGCAGGAAATTAAAATACTTGCAAGTTGCTCAGAAACCACCTCTTATCACCTCTTGTAATAGCGAGGAAAGTACATTTTATAAACATATTTACTAATCGTAAGATTTATAGAAGTTATTTCTTTTATATAAAAATGGAAAAAGGGAGTGTTGATAGTTCAAAAAAAGAAAAGAATGAAGATACAATTAATCTTGATGATAAAAAAGTTAAAATAATATTCATCTTAGTTGGGGTTATTTTTGTTCTTCTCATTGTTGCTTTCTTTTTTTCAATTCCTAAACCATATGACGAGACTAAATTAGAAAATAATACTGTAATGAGAGTAGTAGACGGTGATACTTTTGATTATTACAATGCAGATACAAATAAAATGATAAGAGTAAGGCTTCTCTGTGTTAATACTCCTGAAAAAGGAAAAACAGGCTATGATGAAGCAACAACATATCTAAGATCCCTTATTATATACAAAGAAATAACATTAAAATCTTCAGTAACTGACAAAGATAAATATGGAAGATTATTGAGATACGTTTATGTTAATGATAATGGTGAAATTGAATTTATTAACAAATTAGTTTTAGATGGAGGATATGGAGATTTAATGGTCATCCCTCCAGAAGACTGTAAAGCAATGAAATAAAATGGATAACAAAAAGAGTGAGCTAGATAAGAAAACAATTGAGGCATTAAAGCAAGCGCAGCCAAGAGAATGTGAAGTTTACACAGAAGAAGAAGCAAAGAATATACTTAAAATGCTAAAGAATAGAAGACCAAGAATTGACGACGATTAATAAACAGCTCCAGGACTTATATTACAGTTTTTCTCAATCCAATTAATATCAAATTCAGCTAATTCTCTTCTTTCTCCATTTAAAACAAAATACTGAGATGTTCTAGGATGAGCAGGTCCAGGCATTTGATTATCATACCACTTATCAGGACAAATTTTTAATTTATTATTTTCTTTTACAGTTTTATATGTTAGATAAGCACCAGATATAATTAAGATAGATAATATAACTATTAACAAGATAACTGCCTTTTTCATATATTTTAAAGGAGAATATTCTTTTTAATTTTGTCTTTTTAATACTCTTTAGTCTCTCGTATAAATGATTTATCTTCCCTAAGTCTTATAAATGCAAAGAGATTGCAAAATTTATGGCAAATAATTACCCTAATAAGGACACTAAACGCCCACAGGATACTCCCGAGCAAGGATTCAATGAGTATAATTTAATGAGTTTTACATCCTCTTCATCCTATCAGGAATACCTGAAAACTCTTAAGGAAGATAAAAGCAAACTGATTCAAAGCATTGTAAATAAATTTGAGGAAAGTTATAATTTTTAATATCCCTCATATATTTTAAGAAATTAGGAGATATAAATGGATTTCTGTGTTTCAGTTAGTCATAAATTTGCTTTCTATGTCCAATCTTAATAATCTTTATTTGATTCTTATCAAAAATAAATATAATTCTATAATCTCCAACTCTTAATCTATAATCACTGCTTGCCTTTAACTTTTTAATATCACAAGAAGAAGGATTCTCTGACATTTCATCAATTTTCTTTATTATTCTCCTAGAAATAGAGGGTTCTAATTTATCTAATTCCTTTAAAGCTTCTTTTTCATAAAGTATTTGATATGTCATTATAATCCATATCTTTTTTTAACATCCTCATGAGATATGAAGTCCTTGCTCTTTCTTCTTTCATCTAATTCTTTCTTAGTTCTTTCATTTACATCCAAATCATCTTCAATCATTCTTTCAATTACCTCGTTGTAAGTTTCTCTTTCTATTATCTTCATTTTATCTAAAACTATTTTTACTTTATCTGAAATTTGTATTGTGGTTGGCATTTTATAACTCCTTATAACTTACTATAGAGTATTACAGTATTTAAATATTTTTATGATTATATATAATGAAGAGTTCATAGATTTGAACTTCATAACGTTTAAATACAGAAAAATCTACTCCAGAATATGAAGAACACGTCAATATTTCTCTTTTCCTTTTTTGCATTATTTATTCTTGTAGGAACTTCTTTTGTAATGGCTGATAACAGTTCTTCAATGTCAACTCCAAAAAACTGGACAAATATTTGCAGTAGAATTAATGAAACAGTCTCTCAAAGAATTCAGTCATTTGATGATGGAAAAATAAAAAGAATTAACTCTTACAACAATGTTGAAAGTTCAATTCAAAATTTAATAGCAAAACTAAAAGAAAAAGGAGCAGATACAACCCAGGCAGAATCAGATAATGAGAAATTACAGGCAGACATTAATAATTTTAATACAGATTATTCATCTTTTATAACAAAGTTGGAAGGCCTTAAAGCTTACTCCTGCGGAAGTTCTTCAGGTCAGTATGCTCAGCAATTGCAAGATGCAAAATCTTTTCTTCCAGTCATAAGAAATGATTCTATTCAGGTAAGAGAAGCAGTTATGAAAGTAAGAATTGATTTGGTTGAAGAAAGAAATAATATTTTAATATCCAAATTGGGACAGCGTGAAAATAAAACACAGGCAAACTATCAGAAAAGGATAAACCAGATAGGGAATAGAACAGCTATAATGGAGAACAGAACATACAATAGAACTCCACGTATGGGATATCCAATGCAAAGAGTAAACAACAGCAAATGAAAAAAACATATATTATAATTACAATAGCAATACTAGCCATATTAGTATTGGCAGCAATATTCTTTCTTATTATTCATAAACCATCTCTTCCAACCCCGCAACAGGAAGCTCAGGTATCTGGAGTAAGTGATACTGAAGTTAATTCTATAGGGCAGGATGTAAATGCTGTCAATGATTCTGATTTTAGTGATAATTCTTTGGACAGCTTAGGATAATCCTGATTTTTTATAAATAAAATATCTTTTCTATTTTACATATATTAGAATATAGCAATTAATATAAACGGATTTCTGTTTTTTTGAATATGGAAAATGTTATTCTTCTTGCAGAGCCTCATACTCCTGCTTGGGATTTTGGAGAAAAAATTCAAAAGCATATAGAAAAGAACTATCATACTAAAGAATTTGTTCTTAGTGAGATAGACATAACACCTTTTCGTAGTAAAGAATTTTTGCCTCATGTCGCTGAAAATATAAGAAAGGCAGATGTTTATTATATTCAATCTTCAGACAAAGACCCCAGCAAATGGTGGGTTGAATTGCTTTTAATGAAAGATTTATGTTTGAGTGCATCTGTAAATAGCTTAAGCTATGTTCTCCCAAATATGAACTGGTCGAGACAGGATAGAAAAGACAAATCGAGAGTTCCAATATCTGCAAGAGCTCTGGCAAAATCTCTTTTTTCAAAAAAAACAGAGAGAATCATAACAATGGATATGCATTCTCCACAAATTCAGGGATTTTACGATGAATCAGTTCCTATAGATAATCTCTACAGCTTTCCTGCAGTTGTCAAATATATAAGAGAAAAACATTTTTCAGACTTGGAAAATATGGTGATAGTTTCCCCTGATGCAGGAGGAGTTGGAAGAGCAATGTCTTTCCTTGATAGAATGATAAAGGCAAATAAATCTGACCCGCTAAAACATGATTATAGTTTTGCATTTACACATAAAGTTCGTTCAAAACCAGGAGAAATAAGTAAGATGTGGTTTGTGGGAGATGTTAGAGATAAAAATGCTTTAATTGTTGATGATATATATGATTCTGGTGGAACATTAATAAAATGCGGGGAAAAACTAAAAGAAAACGGAGCAAAGAAAGTTTTGTCATATGCCACTCATGGATTATTCACAGAAGGAACAAATTGTTTAACTAAGAATTTTGATTCAGCCATGACAAGTAATACTCACTATATTTCAAAAGAGGGTGAAGAAAATATAGAAATTATAGATATGGCTCCTTCATTTGCAGAAGCAATATATAGAGCCCAAAAGGGAATCTCCATTTCTGAAATGTTTGATTAAGAATAATCAAACTGAATTAAAAATAAAAAAATAAAAAATTATTTGAACGCTTTCCTGACTTCTTTGTTGAATATCAGATATCCTCCTATAAGCACATCAATTACAAGACCAACCACATTTGCAAATTCAAAACTTCTCATCATGGAGAATATTACAGATAATATTCCTAATACTAAGAAAATCAGAACAAGAACTCTTGCCCATTGCTTTAATTTCCACAAACCTTTTCCTATGAAGAAAGAAAGCACACCAATTCCTATCATAATTATTCCAAGAAGTACGCCTATTGCCAAAAGCGTTCCGTACTTGATAGTTGCTAGTTCAGGAGCTGCAGTCACAAGATATGAAACTATAGCATTTGCACCAATTGCTATGAGCAATCCAAAGAGCGCAAATAAACCAGCATTTATGTAATATATCACAGAAATTATCTTGACTCCCAAAGGAACTCTGTCATAATTTACATTCCTTCTAGTCTTTACAATCTTTTTCTTTTTAGCCATTTTTCACCTCCTTCTACGTTGTATTCTTAATTTTTCTTGAAAATTTCTTTTGCTTCCCTGCTGAAAAGCAAATAGCCGCCAATGAATCCATCAATTATCAAACTTATTATATTCATAAATTTAAAATTCAGAATCATAGAAGCAATTACTGATATTAATCCTATTATTGAAAGAACTATTGCAGTAATTCTAGCCCAGCGTTTAAATTTCCAGATTCCTTTTCCAATAAAGAAAGAAAATATTCCTGCTCCAAGGGCAAGTATTCCAATAACTACAATTAATGTTATAAGCATTCCTTGTGGAATACTTTCAAGTCCAACTCCTGGGTTTGAAGCAACTGTTGAAATTGCCATTGCCTTTGAGCTAATAATCATGGCAAATCCCAATATAAAACACACAATTGCACCTATGTAAAATAAAATAGAAACTGCCTTCACTCCCACAGGAACTTGTTTTTGATTTTTTTCAGCCATCTTTTCTCTTTTGAATATTACATTATTATCATGAAATTATTATTTATAAATTATACTTATTAGAGAGAAATAGAGAATCTATTTGAAAGTTTCTTTTACTTTTCTGCTGAAAAGCAAATATCCTGCTATAAGTCCGTTTATTACAATATTTACTATTGCCTTTGGAATAAACTTTCTAATGTCAAATATCTCCAGTATGTTTTGAATATTATTTGGATAACTTAAGTTTGTCATACTTCTAGAAAGATAAGAAACTACTGCGAGCATTACGATTGTAACAATTATATTAAGAATAGCAATTACTATTGCAACTATTCTTGACCAATTGTTCCCTTTCCACAATCCTCTTCCAACGAAGAAACTTAATATTGCAAAACCTAATAAAAGAACTGCAAGGGGAATAACAAGAGTGTAATTAATTTCTATTGCTCCAAGAATAAAAAAGGAACCCCATATTAAAGAGATTATACACAAAGCTGCAAGAATATGATACAAAACAGAAATTATCTTAACTCCCACAGGAATTTCTTTAACTTGTGCTTGATTCTTTTCTACCATCTTTTCATTTATATTATTGTATAATTGTTTATAAATATTCTTTTCAGGTTAATATTATCCTTAAATTAGTAAGATTTATAACTAATTATTGAATTCTTTTTCCATGCGGGTGTGCCGGAGTGGTCAAACGGGCTGGACTTAAGATCCAGTGGCTTTATGCCTGCGTAGGTCCGAACCCTATCACCCGCATCAGCGGGGTGAATTAGAAATTTCCATATTCAAAGGTAAGTTTCTTTTCACCCGCATTGTTTTGAATTGAATCAGATAAATATGGATATGAAATTTAAAGAAATAAGTAGAAGAAAAGGCACTCTTGCCGATATTCCATTGGAAGACAGAGAATCATGGTGTAAATATGGATTAGAGTCAAGAAAAATAGAGGTAGTAAACTTAGAAGTTCAGATGGATATAAAAAAATTCCAATCTCTTTTTTAAAAGTTATAACACAGGAAGCTATATCTGAACAAAAATTTGAAATGGTTAATGAATATATTAATGAAATTAAAAGGCGAGGTTATGAAGTATTAATAAAAGATAAATTTTAATTTAATGTTTTAGAATTTGTATATATATCTCTTCAAATCAATCTTATTATCCTTAATTTCAATTCCTTCTTTCTTTAGCATTTCAATCTTTTTCTTTGTTCCAGAAGCAAAACCTCCAATCTCTCCGTTTGAATTAACAACTCTATGACATGGAACTTTTGGAGCATATGGATTTTTATTCATTGCATTTCCAACGGCTCTATAAGCTTTTGATTTAAGTGCTCTTGCAATCTCGCCATAAGTAGTCACTTTTCCTTTTGGGACTTTTACAAGAATTTCATAACACCTTTCATTAAATGATTTCTTTGAAGACATAATATAAATAAAGTTAAATTGTATAAAAAGTTTTATATTGAGATAATTAATGCCTCTGTAGCTCAGTTGATTAGAGCGTCAGTTTCGTAAACTGAAGGTCGGGAGTTTAATCCTCCCCAGAGGCTCTTTGAAGATATTTTATAATTAAAATACATATTTAAAAAACACTTTTTCTTAAAGTTAAAATGAGCTTTTTACAATTTAATCCTGATGGAAGTTTAAAATTAACCCAAGAGCAGAGTTATGAAAAAGAAAGAGAAAAACAAAGCATAGTCATAACCCGAGAACAAATAAGCGCAAAGCCTGCAAAAGCTCAAATAAGAATTAGATTTCCTCAAAGAGTTGAAAATCCAAGAAAAGTTTTTATGCTTTACAATAATCTTTCAAGAGAAATATCTTCTGATGCAGTGCATAAGATGCAACAATTAAACGAGCAAACATTTATCATAAAAATAGATAATGGTTCTTGGTCAATGTATACAACTCTTGACTTTTTAGTTCGTGGTTTTAAAGAGGCATTAAGTATAGATAGTCAGAACAGAATTATT
>Ga0182027_10010369_pt1 | contig 13276 bp, 6 predicted proteins | sample 712E1DmetaG_FD_121300 | JGI IMG/M metagenome (GOLD analysis project Ga0182027, IMG submission 121300) | Permafrost microbial communities from Stordalen Mire, Sweden - 712E1D metaG (Illumina Assembly) | ecosystem: Environmental > Terrestrial > Soil > Wetlands > Permafrost | place: Sweden...
CGAATTGATTCAGCGGTTGTGGGCTGAGCAGGGAAAAGGAAAGAAAATCAAAATGGCGTTGGCGGCATAACATCAACAAAAGGATACGCTAAAGCTTATTTCCACCACATTTGACTAAAGCTCAAATTCAAGGCCCAATAGTAAATGGGCCCTTCAGGACACAAAAATTAGCCAATAGTTTGATTTGATTTATGGCGCAATCCCGATACACTTAAGATGATGAAAAACGGGATCTCACGTTTCCTATCTTTACTTATTGCGTTTTCGCTGGTGGCCAATTCCGCATCAGCGACCGCCTTTCCTGGTAGCGACATTCATGCCATCCTTTCGTATCAACGAAGCAATAAGCATCTAACGGCGATCTTCACGGCGCAAGCGCTGGCACCGGCTCCAGAAAGCGCGCACAACGCGGCAGGGGTTTTCCTCAGGCTCCGGCAGGCCGTTGGCCGGTACTGGAGAAATTCGCAGAATAGTCTTTCGACAGGAACGAACCCGCTGCAAGTCACGTCCGGCATCAGGAATTATTCTGACAATATACTTGAGACCCCCGATATTCTTTACGAAGGAACTTTTGAGGAGGTCGCGGCCCGTCTGCGCGACGAAGGGAAGTCCGCTCAGGCGAACAATCTCGAGAAAGCCTACAAGGCGGGGATGGACCGATATCCGGCGATGGTTGGCGTTCCAATGCCGATTCGAATTACTCGGGGGGGCAGGTCCATCGCGGCCCATGAAGGCGCCATGCTCATTATTGACCATCGCCTCCTCGATCATTTCCAATTGTTGCGTCAAGAGCTCGTTTCAGAAGAGTTCGGGCATGCGCTGTTCCGGGTGTTGCTCCGGGATGTCGGACAAGGAGCTGTGCCAACCACCGAACAGCATGCTTCCGAGGAGCTCCATTCCGACATCAAAAAACTGGAAGACTTCCTCAATATCTCTAAATTGGAAGACCAGGCCGCCCTTTTAGAGCCCCTGATCGTCCTGGACCTTGACGCGGATCAATTTCACTTTCTGCTGCTCCAAATTCTGTCCAAAGAACGGGCCGATAAAATCATCGATTACCTTCACGATAAAGACGTTATCAACGACAACCAGGTCCGTGCCCTGAAGAATTTGGATCGGCTCCCCAACACCTTCGACTTACAAAACCAGCGCTTTGAACATGAAGTGCAAATCATCGAACGCCTCCGGCATCTCTACGTGACCTGCAAAACCTATCCGGGATTAACCGCTTATTTTACCGAACATGACACCACCGATTTGCGGGAGACTCTCCATCGTTATCGTGAAACGTTTAATGAACTCCTCGCTCAATACCACCGCCTCCACCCAGTCCCTCTCCGGCGGTCATATTTCAATATGGGGGGCGTCCTGATACAGCTGGGGCGTTTCGAAGATCGGCTCCCGGGCATCACCCACGAATTCTCGGCAGATCGCCGAAATTTGATTTTCCGAAGGAACGGGCATGAGCTCCATCTGCGGCGTGCCGACGCGGATGATGGGAGCTTCCTCGTTATCGGAAATCGGACCTACAAGCTGAAAAATCCAAAAGAAGGATTTGTCGATCTCTATGACCTGGTTTACAGAGATGCGGTTCAAAATGCTTTTGGCAATGCGGAATTGCTGTCATTTTTTGGATTGACGCCGGAGGATGTTTGGGAGACGGAGGAAAATCAAACACCCGAGAATTCCGGAGTTTCGCTTTACACTTATGACTATCTTAAAGATCCCATCAGCCCGATTGCGGAACCCGCCAAAGTCCCCGATCCGATGCCTTCTGAGCAATTGCAGGAGGCCAGAGATTATTTTGGATCCCACCGGTACGACCCGAATGCTCCCAAAGAGGACCAGTGGATTCGGCTCCACTATTTGACCATCCTTTCACAAAGCCGCTACCGGAAAGACGAAATATCGGCCGCCCAGGCGATGTCCGACCGAATCCTTTTCACGGATGAGCTCGAAACCATGGCTCTCGATTGCAAGGCCGCCGATGTGAGAGCCCTCGTCGATGAAGCCATGTGGGGCGTGAGTTTGCTGGCTGTGCGTCACAAAGGCCATAACTCCCCGGAATTCGCTTTGAATCTGTCTCCCGATGAAATAGTTCAAATAAAAGAGCAGAAACCGTTTCAAATCAATAGCGGGGAAACATCTGAAGAAGAATTTAAGCGTCTTCAATCGACATTCCTGGCGGCCACCCAGGCCGGGACGATTCGTCCAAGCTATTTCATTATTAACATTCAAAATTTTTCGCCGTCAACTTACCTGTCCTATATGATGTTCCTGCGCGAGGAGATCCTGCCAAAGTATGGCGATCAGCTGACGATTTTATTGTCCGTCCAGGAGACCAAACGCGCGGTCAATCCGCACACCGGGGGCATCTTCACTCCTTTTGACCATGATCGACCAGGCACCTTTACCGCGCGCCGACGGGTGATCGAGACGTTTGGAGACGACTTTTATCTAACTGAACAGATTGCCAATATCTCTGACGGAGGGGAAGGGACCCGCCTGGCCAATGAGGCCGTCCGGTTCGAGCAAAAGTCCCGCATGCTCACCTCCACGGGTCGGACCTTCCTGGAGGAAAATATCCTGACCGCGGGTGTCCTATGGCTGATGCTGCCCGAGTTCGGCAAAGGCATTCGATTATGGATAGCCAGCGATTCGAAGATCCAGCTGGGGGTGGTCAACATCGGTGGCCACCCCTTATCCGAGCTGCCGTCCGATTTCGAAATCGCGGGCGCCGGCACTCCTGCCACCGTCATGACGGTTGAGCAGCGCAGAGTCGTTCAACGACTCATCGCGCAGATTATGAGGAAGCAATCGGGCCTTTCAAAGACAGCGGCTTGGGATAAGGCGATGGAATTGCTGCCGCGTCATATCAAACGCGCGATTGACAATAATATTTCCGCGCGACAACTAAATAAGCGGGGAATTTTTGTGACCAATGCGCGTGGTCGGATGGAAGAATTTTTGGAAAAGGAGCAGCAGAATCTGGTCATTATAAAACTGGCTTACGATCATTCGAAAGACGGCGGCCCCGCAGAGGTTATCGAAAATATCTTCCTGCTGGTCGAAAAAGCCGGAGTCAGTTTGGGCTCCATCCGTGATTTTTCATCAACACCTGTGACCTCCGATACAAGTCCTGTATTCTCTAGTGCGAGGCGCGGCTTAGCGCGATTCCTGGCGGCCATTCCTGTGAGCGTATTCCAATCCCTATTCCAAGGGTTCCTGAGAAACGAGTCAACTTGGGATCTCTGTATTTTCGGCGCGCGTGTAAATGGGATTTATGGGATTTCGTACGGGGCTGGAGCTAAGGCCTACGATATCGGGGATCATCGAAGCTATTTCGACATGTGGCAGCAGACGCCGGTGACTCCTGTGGCACGCACTGAATTGCGTGCGGTGGAAGGGAATCACGGTGGATTTGTGACGATCGAATATGAAGGTGACGCTGCTCCCATCGGCGACGACGTGAAATTTTACGGGGTTGGAACCGTTCGGGTCGGAGACGGCGTCGTCATGAGGAACAGCCGCATTTTGGTGAGGGGCTATCTCCGAATTCGGGGTCGAACTTTAATCATCGATTCAACCTTGTTCGGCAAAGTCCATTTCAGAGGGGATGGCGCCGCCATCGTCGGGATCGAATTTAAACCCGGGTATTTGTTCGAAGCAAGCCGTCCCAGCGAGCCGATTGAAGAACTCGAAATCAACGGTGACGAAACGGTGACCAGTATTCAATATCCCTCGCGTATTTCCGAAGGGGAGCATTATCTGGTCAGGACGATCACCAGCTATCCCTACAAAGACGAAGCGATCGTTCGCTTGATCAGTGGGGCGCCGCGCGACAAGTTGATTTCCCGCTGGGACGAAATCCAGGGGGTATTGAGGACGGATGCGTCCTGGGAAGATGTGTGGTCCAGGCCCCTCAACACCGTTGTGACATCCGACCAATGGACAAAACTGTTGAGACTGGTCGTCGGAGAGAAGCTGGCTCCCGAGGTGTCCATTCCAACTGCCCAGGCCATCTTGAGCATTTGGAAGGAACCGGGAAGTTGGAGCAATAAGGAAGAAGAATTGAATTATAAGAAACAGAAGATTGTTGATGTGTTTCAGCGTATCCGTTCAGCGCGGTTGACGGTCGATAATATAAGTGCACTGGAATATGACTGCGAACGGGAAATCGTTAATTTTTTGGTACAAAACCATATTGATTTTGATGGCTTATTGGCGAGAATCCAGACCGTTCATGATCTGCGATTTAATGAGCCGGTCAGCTGGGCTCTGAAGTGCCCGAAAGCACAGTTTAATGCGGTTAAGAATCTTTTATTTGCGCAGGCGCTTTTCGAGGTCGCCAGCGTCTTGCACCCCGAGATACTGGGGGTCGAAGGCGCGCAGTGGGAAGATATTGTAAAGGCTGATGAAAACAGAATACGCCTGGAAACCGACCGTGAAGCAGTGATTATGGCTGCAAATGAAAATGCCCCCGCGGAAGAATCAAGCCAATCGAAACAAGACCGTCTAGCGCGTGCCAGAAGGGCTGTCGAGGCGCGTTATTTTAAAGAGTTTATCCAACTCCCTCACTATGGCGGCGGCAGAACAATGCGCGACGCCAGAGCCTCAATCGACTCTCTCGTCATGCAACGTCGGACGACCGCCCTCCGCTCTCCTCCCCAGTACAACACCATTTTTGGGAATAGGGGGTTCTGGTCCTATGTGACGTTTTATTCAGGGGCCAAGGTCGTCTATGGATATGCCACGTACGCGACAGCGCGGTTTCTGGGCTATGTCAATCCGGAAATAGCGATTACGCGTACAGATGAGCACGTCAGTCATCCGCTCTTCCGAACGCCCGGAGGATGGGCGCATCGCGCGCAGGATATCGCGGTAGCCCTGAGCGGCCCTGTGGCCGTCGGGCTCGTGAGCATTCTTAGTCTTTACGTGGGCTTACTCCTCGTACCGATCCATGACATTACGCACTTGGCGGGCTTAATTCCTGTGACGGCCATCGTGACCGCCTATGGGGCCATGGCTGCGATGGCATTCCAATTTCACCCGGATTCACGGTTGGGCGCCGTGCTGGAGCATCTGGGCTATCAATGGACTGAACGCGCTCGTGCTCAAGCGCTCGTTTCCGAAGCCAGCTGACCGGCATCGGATTTTAGAGCAATGTGCAGCGGCGCGATTATTACAGTTAGCTGCCGAATGATGAGCAAAAACGCGTTTCAGAGGTGTTATATGGCGAGACGGATTCTATCCATCCTTGTGTCGTTGGTCCTGATCACGCCTTCTTTGCCGGCGCGTGTCTCGGCAGCCGCTATGCCGGTGAGCGGGGTTGTTCCGTCAGCGCGTCTCGGATTTGTCGCGGAACGTTTTGAGGGCGATGCGACCCGGAAAGTGATCCTGATCCAGGATCTTCATGCCCACCTGGACACCCAGAAAAAGATCATCGGTCTCCTGGGTTTCTACGAATCGCAAGGCCTGTTGCAGCGGCCGGTCGCTATCGAAGGGGCGACAGGCCCATGGGATTTAACAAAACTCGCTCAGTTCCCAAATGCGGCACGCCGCCAGGAGCTGGACGATTACCTCCTTCGGGAAGCGGGCCTGAGCGGACCGGAGTGGTTCGCACTGAAAACCGGGCGACCGACCCTCCTCACGGGCGTGGACAGCCAGCCGGATGTCGAGATCCAGCGCCATGTCTTCTCGAAGACCTTGACCAACCGGACGCTGGCCGCGCAGCAGATGAGGACGGTGCTCAACGTGCTCAGTGCCATGGAGCAGAAAGAATTTAAAGGGAAGCTCCGGCATTGGCTCAAGCTCACGAACGAATTTAATGCGGGGGAAATCTATGGGGACGTTTATCTTCGCAAGATCGCTTCCGTGGGCGGACGCCTGGGCCTTGATCCGCAAACCCCAGTGCTTCGTCGGGCCCTGCAGTCAAAAACTTCCGAGGACATTGCGGAACTTTCCACGCAGGACCAATTCTATACGGACTTGCGGGCTTATGCGCAGGCCGTGGGGATCCACCTGGCCCGCCGCCCTTCCGACGCCAATCTCATCAAGGCCCACTTTGCCGCCGATCTTCTGCACCGGCTGTTCCGCCAGCAGCTGACCCTCAGTGAAATCCGCCTTTTGAGCCATCGACAGCAGCCTCTGGCTCAGCTCTCGTCCGATTTGATGGCCGTTTCAGATCACGGTCGCTGGTTCAACGTTCCTTCGCTATTAGAACTGATCCGGGCCTCCACGGATTTTTATGTGGCGGCGCTTGTTCGCGATGAGCCGCTGGCCGACAACATCACGACTCTTCTCTCCAGGCCGAGATCGGCTTCGTTTCCGGGCAAGGCCGGATTTCCGGAAACGGTCATCGCGGTCGCGGGGGGCTTCCATACGCGCGGCATCACGGCGGTTTTGCGGCAGAAGGGGGTTTCTTATGAGGTGATTACGCCGAACATCACGGCGCCATACACTTCGGCCGACCAGGCACGCTACGCCGCCCGGCTCGCCGGTGAGCCCGTCTCCCTCGAAGGTCTGAACCATCAGGCCACAAGAAGCGCCCATGGCGACACCTCTGAGATCGCCTCGCCGCAGAGCCGTACTTTGAACGCGCTGCTGAGCGTTCCCGAAAAGTTCTTCGGCCGCACCCCCGTTCCCGGCAGAGCGTTGCCGAAAAACACCGTATCCTTGTTCGGACCTGCGGCCGTGGCCTGGTTTGACGCGCTGAGGCAGTCGCTGTCGACCGAACGTCAGGGTGAGTTGCCGACATACCGCGATGCTTTGGACTCTATCGGGCTGAGCGAGTTTCAGACGCTGGAGTTTGATTCAGACGGATCGGCGCATGTCAGCATGGGGGCGCTCCAAAGTCCAATTTTCGATTCTTTGGTCGCTTTTAATCAGCGTTTTGGACCTGCCGACGCGCCTTTCCCTCGCGTCAGTAAAGTTCACCTGCTCACGGGTGAGGTCACACCGGTAATAATCGACCGTCTGGTCGCCCGGCTGGGCGTCGAAAGAGTGCAAGTCGACAATATCGGTAATCAGTTGGCCCTTCGAGAAGAATTGCCGGATGGGAGTTTCGCGGTCTGGACTCATGCGGACAGCTGGTCTCAGGTGATGCCCTTCCTCGTAGGACCTCAGGCGACCGAGGATTCTCGTCTCCTTATCGCTGGGATCTTTCTTGGACACGAACACCTGGAAGATCATTACGATAACCGGCTCTCGCCGGAACTCCTGACTCATGAATGGCTGCAGGCACATGGGGACACCTTCGCCGCTGTTGTTGATTACCTGGAGAACGGATCGAAGAATGAGTTCGCCGATTATCTCAACACGCTTCTGCAAGCCGCCTCGCGGGAGCGCATACTGACTTTGCGAGGCACCCGGATAAAGACTGGCTTGCGCAACGTTTCTGTTTCCGTCAATGGCGATATCGATGCCATCACGCTCAGGAGCCAGCCAGACCACCAGACATTGAAGATATCCCGAATTGACAACGATGCAGGCGAATTCCTGGTCGTGGGTGACCGGACCTACCGGGTCCTAGATCCCTCGTCGATCGTCGATCTGGATGCCCTCATGCATGAACCTTCCCTCTGGTTGGGGAATCCGGCGTTAGTGAAGTTCTACGGATTCGACAAGGGGCTGGATCCCTCCGGACCCGCGCGCGAAAGCGGTTTGAAAGCTTTCGCGGCTAATTATCAGATGCAGCCGGACCTGCTCCCGCCTCCGATCGACGCGTCCATCGTCAAGGAAGCCCGCGACTACATGAAACAACTGGCATCAACTTTGATGCTTATGAACAAATTTGATGTGCCCATGCTCTCAAAAGCGCAGCAATTCCACCTCCTTCACGCCATCGGCATTGTCGGCGGGCAGACTGGGCCTCACCCTGGAAAGATCAATGAATTGGAACCGGACACCGCCGATTATTTCGACGCGCAGGATATACTCACGCTATTCCGAGGTGAACCGCGTTATCGATCCGCCCGACTGGATGAGAGCGCCGTCTTGGCCGCCGGCAAGCTTGGTGATTATCTCACGATGGTCCAGTATGGCGTGGACTATGAACAGCTCGCCGACTTCGGCCGCAAAATAACGATCATTTCTGAAATCAGGAGTCTCTCGCATACGACCATCGATGATTTGCTGGATCCGTCAAGTCACAAAAGCCTGCTGACCCGAGGTCGATATGCACATGCGCTCCACATCAGTGACGATAAGGTGAAGATATTGCTGAAGCTTGCCCGTACGGGTCTGGCGCCTGAGAAAGCCATTAATTTATTTTTTCTGCAACCGGAAATTGAAGGAGTCGGGGACGCGATTAAGCTGTCGACCTTGCCCAGAGAAGAGGAGATCCCGGCTCGACCCATCCGGAGTGTGGACGATCTGCTTAAGCTTGGGGACAATCCAATTGTGCGCATGGAAGATCTTCAATTTCCAGAAGAGCCTGGGGAAGATCTCGGCGCGTCCATGGTTTCGATCATTCTGGCGGGGGGTGCTGCTACACGGTTTGGAGGGATACCGAAGCTGGCCTACAGAGTGATCAAGATCCAAAAACGAGACGGAAGTGTGCGCTATCTATCCTTCCTGGAGGCCAAACAGGCTCTCGCGGAAGGACTCAGCCGGACGGGGGAAATCGCCCAATGGATTACAACCAGTTACGTGGCTGAATTGGATGCGCGCAAGCTTTTTGCACAGCGCGACGAACCCCTCGCTCCAGGCAGCTACATTACACGCCAGGATGTCTCGTGGCGTTTTGTCCCCGGGTCGATAGATCCGCTCCTCTATGATGGAGGAAGATTGTCTCTCACTCCAGGCATCGGTCATGCCAGCAATCTCTTCCAGATCCTCCTGCATCCGGAAATGCTGCTGGAAGCGGAAGAGCTTGGACATGTGATTTTTCAAGTGGGAAATATTGACAATATCGCGCAGCGCCCCCGGGCCAGTATTATTCGTGCGATGCTGGCGGCCGCCAAAGCGGGTCACCCGCTTAGTGTGGTGCTCGAAATTTCTAAGAAAGAAGAAAAGGACGAGGGAGGCATTCCCGTCTATACAACCTATAATTTGGGGTCGCGAGAAAGAGAGATGCCGGACTTGAGAGAAGGGACCGAATACCTGCCTTACGAAAGTCATGTTCCCGTGAAACAGCGGGAATATCAGGTCCAATCGATACAGAATCGATACTTTAATCCGCTCACGCCATGGTTCTACGGCCCGAGCCTGCTCACCCTGCTGGGGGTTCTCGATCCGGCTGATTTAACTCTTCCGTATGACCGGCTCCATCAGAAAGCGATCTTACGATTGCGCCAGTACGTGGAACAGCCAAGGGCGGAAATTCTCAAGCGCGCTCGCTCCGCGCTGAACAGCATGGTGACCTATCTCATTTCAAAAGACCCGACGGATTCTGAAACCAAGACCAGATATAAGGCCGAATTGCCAGAGCGGATGATCCAGAATTATTTGACACGGATGCTGCCTGGGAAGAAGATGTTCGCTCGAGGTGCCCGGTCGGGCCCAGACAATATTTTTACTCCTGCGAAAGACATCAATGCAGTCGTGGATAATCAAGAGGCATGGGCAGCGATTTTTAACGGGAATACCCAAAACGTCCTGATTGACGGGGTGCCGCTCACGGAAATTGGTGTGGTTGTTCCCATGGATCGCAACGAAATTGAAATCGCCAACGCCGAACAGGCGGTAGGCCTTGGACGGTATTTCAGGGCTACGGAAGCCGTGGATGATCTGCGCAGAGAATATCATCGCCAAAGAACAAGAGAAGGCCAATTCAAAGTCATGCAGGAGCTGCAGAATTTTATGATGGATCCGAATGCCTCGACGCGGAGCATCGCGCGGGCTGTCAGTTCATTGATTGTGACGGCTAATCGGTTTAACGTCGAATCCATGCTCAGCCAGGAGGACCGGGCATCCGAGGTGTTAAGGATTTATCAGAATGGGAAACCAGAGGTAAAATCCGTAATCTGGGCTATCCTGGAGTCGAATATGAAAATGGAAAGTGATAGATCGAACGGATATAAAGCCGCGGCCTGGGTCGAGTCGATGATCAAATCGCCGGCGACGGATGCGGAAAGCAGAAACGCTCCCGGAATGTCGGGCCAGAGGAACAGTCGGCGCTGGGTGGCGGTGACGATGGGCATCTTGGGCGTGGCGGCGATGGTGTCCGTGGCCTATCTCACATCGCTGGCAGCCGTGCCGACCGTCGCGGCAGCAGCCTGGGGCGTTCCGCAGGTGGCCAAGTTCTTCGGACATGGCAATGCCGATTATGAAAACGGCGTCATCAAAGGTGCCGTCTCCAACTATCAGCGGCAGCACGAATCCTTGCATCTGTTCTTGAATGGCGAAGTGTCGCGCGAAGCGGTGATTGAGGTTCTTCTAACGCCGATTCTGTTCTGGGAACATGAGATCAGTTCGCTTCTGGCGTGGCTAAGGGGGACCCTTCGGGCTCTGTTCAGGCTGGGCCCTCCTCACATGGATGCGCTCATGTCCAAGCGGATAGAAGCCATGGAGCGGTATTTAGGCAGCGGGACAGTGGAGATTCAGAATCTGGTCGATCAAGGAATAAGAGTTTCCTCGATGCCGAGCCAGGCGTTCGCGTCGTATCTGCGCACTGTGCATGAACAAAAGCGGCTTGATGCTTACGATCGTGCGCGTCAAAAAATCGACATCTTGACCGCCGCCTAAGCGGGTTCGCTAATAGGCCCAGCAGGCCCTATGATTAGGCCTCTGTTTGCCGTAAATAGTAGAATACTGCAATGGACGCTGTCCGGAAACCTTACGAGGAACTGAGCTTGCTGGACTTTCAGAACCGATTCCCGACCGAAGAATCCTGTTGGAAGCATCTGGTCCAGATGCGCTGGCCCAAAGGCTATCATTGTCCCGACTGCCCGAAGGCCAAAATCCATTTCAAACCCAGCACCCACACCTTCCAGTGCTACGAATGCGACCGGCAGACATCCGCGACCGCCGGGACCCTGTTCCACAAAAGTCATCTTCCCTTGCGCAAATGGTTCTGGGCCATCTTTTTGATGGCCACCTCTTCCAAGGGGATCTCGATGCGCAACCTTCAAAAACATCTGGGCATCAAGACGTACCGGGCCGTCTGGCTGATGGGGCATAAGATCCGGCGCGCCATGGTTCAGCGGGAAGGGCTCTACAAGTTAAAAGGAACCGTGCAGGCCGACGAGATCAAGGTCGGAACACAATCCCTCGAGAACAGGCGGAAATTACGACAGGAAAAGCATTCCCGCTTCCTGATCGCGGTGCAGGAAGGGCTCAAAGGGAATCCACGTTTTGTCAGCTTTGAGGAATTGGAGTCCTACTTCAAGGAAGACCTGCTCCCTAAAATTGAGAAGCGCATTGTCAAAGGAAGCAAGCTGAAAACCGATGGGAATGCCTCCTATGCGGCGGCGGAACCGTTGGGCTACAAGATCGACCAAGTCGCCTTTGATCGGGATCCCGAAAAAGCCAAAGACCATTTGAAGTGGGCGTACTGGCTGACGTCGAATCTGAAACGGGGGCTTGTATCGACTTATCATGGATGTTTTCCGAAATACCGGAAGGCGTACCTGGCGGAGTTCGCTTACCGTTTCAACCGGCGCTACTGGCCGCACCAGGCATTCGACCGTTTGCTCTTTGCTTGCGTGAATGAACCCAAAATAACCTTGCGGCAGATAAAGGCCTAATCACAGGAGCTTATGGGGCTATTGGGCCCAAAGATTTAGCCCTTGGTTGCATGGATTTAATCTGAAGAAAGTGGCATCCTATGGGTGTATGGTAATTGCAAGCAGCACATCGAAGAACCCCACCATCGTCATAATCGACGATGACGCGGGGATCAGGGATTCGCTTACGGATCTCCTCGCGCTGGAAGATTGGAACTGCGTGGCGGCTGAAACCGGCCAGGGCGGTTTGGATCTCATTGAGTCTGTGAAGCCTCAACTCGTGGTCACGGACCTCCAGCTGCCGGATATGTCCGGTTATCAGGTCTGCCAGAGCTTGAAGCGCGCGGCGGCGTCCAAACATCTTCCCGTGGTCATGATCACAGGCCGGTTTACGGAGCCCGACGATAAGATTCAAGGCTTCGAATCGGGCGCCGATGAATTCTTCGCCAAGCCTTTTGATCCGATCCTTTTCATGGCGCGGCTAAAAAGCATTTTAAGAGGCACAACCCCTCGAGCCGCCTGATCCGTTTTGGGAGGGGGAAACATCCATTTGCTTGATAAACAGCGGATGGGTGTTTTTTTATTAAACGGCGAACGGCGAAAATAGAGAATAGACAATGGGTGAAAAGCATTTATTCACTTCATCCGGCCATTTTCAATTGTCCATTTTCGCCATGTGCCGCACTGTCATTGGGTGGCGATTAACGCGGTAATCATTTTTCCTATCAGGTCCAGATCGCGCTTTAGTTGGGAGTAGTCCTCTCCTCGAATCATGCCGCGGTTAAGCGCAAACTGCAGATGCACGATACATTCATTCGTCGATCCTCTAGCAATCCAAAAAAATTGTTTTCGATCTCCTTTGTGCCAGCGGCCCAAACCTTCAGCCAGATTGGAGGGAATGGACATGGCAGCTCTTCGCAGTTGATCGGAAATAATCGGACATTTATATGGAGATCGTTCCATAAGATGCAAGATCTCCTCCGCAAAAGTCATGCTTTTCTGGTATGCCCGCATCTTTTCGAACAGAAAGCCCATACTACTTAGATGTTCTAGGATGGGTTTTATTCATTGCCCGTCCATTTTCTATTGTCTATTTTTGCCGTCTGCCGTAAAAAATGCCTGGAAGAGGGAGGGGGGTTCTTCCAGGCAAAAACGGCGAAAATGGGAACGGCTAACAGCGAAAATGGAAAATCTAAAATCGTGAACGGCTTCGGCCCAGACGAAGGATCTATTTTCTATTGTCTATTTTCGCCTTTTGCCTTTTACTGGTAGCAAGGTTGCGGTTCGACCATGGCGCGGTCGATGAGCGTCCGCATGCCGCAGCGCACACAGACTAGGTCGTACGCTTCCAGCAGTATGTCCAGCACAGCCATCGAATGCCCGCACCGTTTACAGTGAACCCCGAATTGAATGTCCATACTCCAGAGTATTCCCTGAATGTTACGCCCATATTACCGGACTTCGAGGCTGGCAATTACTTGCGTTTTTTAGAGGAGATTTTCTTCAGGGCATCCCAATTGTCCAGGATGTCCTGGGCTGTCGTCATGGGGCGACCCTTGAGGGTCTTGCGGTGTTCGGCGCGGTAGCCGAAGACATGAGGATGACGGAGC
>Ga0182027_10010370_pt1 | contig 13274 bp, 12 predicted proteins | sample 712E1DmetaG_FD_121300 | JGI IMG/M metagenome (GOLD analysis project Ga0182027, IMG submission 121300) | Permafrost microbial communities from Stordalen Mire, Sweden - 712E1D metaG (Illumina Assembly) | ecosystem: Environmental > Terrestrial > Soil > Wetlands > Permafrost | place: Sweden...
CTGGCACGCGACGATCAGGATTTCCGAAATCTCCCGCCGGTTCTCCGCCAGCAGAACCTCGACGGTTTTCCGGAGTGATGTGGTTTCATCGGTGACGGGGAGAATGGCTGTAACGGTCATGATTCACGGAAACTCTTCATTTGATATCGGTTTTCCTCAGTTACAACCCGCACCACTGCATTATCTCAGAGTTTGTCGGCGCCCCAGAGGCCTTTGTCGGCCACCCGCCGGACACGCGCGGCCGCTTCCACCTCGTACACCTCTCACGCGCCGCCAAGACACACTCCAACCCTGCTGTTTGATTGCCTTGCTCGGAGGTGGCCTGCTTTTCGACCGCCGCTGGCCGCCGCTCACGCCGCGGCAGTGGCCTAGGATTGCTCCGCCCTTCTTAGGTATGATAACCTACCTTGTTGTTTCATCTCGTGCCAGCGCCTGCCCCGTCCCGCATCCGTATAGTCATCTTCGGAATCATTCTCTTCGCGTTTCTCTCGTCTTGGGAGCACTTCTTGGGCGACCTGCCCTTCGGTTCGTCGACAAAGCCGCTTTCGGTGGAGATCCGCGGCTTGCGGGCGGACGATCGCGGACGGATACAGGTCACATACATGCCGCCTTTTTACTCCGAACATCCGGAGGATCGGCCACGGGATTTTGAGGAGACGGCAATTCCTCAGGGTGGATTTTCGTGGCGTATCCCCCTTCGCTCGGTCGAGGAGTTACACATCACTGCATCCCCGGACGTGCTCCACCGAATCGAATCCGTCACCATCGGCGTTGACGGAAAGCTGAAGTCTTTCGCGGCCGCTCAGTTCGCCGCGGAATGGCGCCATATCCCGGTTTTTAGCGAAGCGCTCGATCGGCCAACCGGCTCGGAAATAACCGTGGCATGGCCCGCCACGCGCGATCCGAATGGATTTCTCAATTCGCGGACCAATCGGGAGATTGTCGTCGCCGCTGTCATGCGGGCCATGGCGATCATAGGCATTTGCTGGTGCGCCGTTCTGGTACTCATAACAGTCATGCGAAGGCGGCAGGGGATTCCGGACATCGGCGCGCAATTCCCTCACCACGAGTCGGCCACGCTCTGGCTGGCGATCGGTTTCGCCGTTTTCTGCGCGGGCCTGGCAATCGCTCGCAGTTGGCAGCCATACGCGTTTACCCAGGACGATAACTTTTCTCAGTTTCTCCCAGTGATTGTCCGCTCCGCTCAAGACTTTTTCCAGGGCCGGTTTCCCGTTTGGAATCCACACCAGTTATTAGGCGCCCCGACGGCAACCGTCGGAACCTACATGCTGACTTATCCTCCTACATATCTTAGTTACTGGATTGCGCAGCGCGTATTCGGCGATCCCTACCTCACCATCGAGATCTTCGTCGCGCTGCACCTCGCCGTTGGTTACTTCGTTACGTTTTGGGTTTTACGGCGTTTCGGATTGCGTCCCTCGCTGGCAGTGGCCGGCGCTCTCAGCTTCACTCTGTGCGCATTTCTTCTTATGGGCGTTCGTTCACAGGCGACTTTTGTCCCCGTAGCGGTATGGTTGCCGCTGCTGGCGGCTTCCATTCTGACTCTCGAACGAGGACCGGTCGGCTGGAAGTGGGCCCTGGCCACAGGCGCGGTAGTGGGAGTGTACTACCACGCCGGCCATGCACAGTATTGGGTCTATTTACTGATGTTCTTTGCCGCCGCCGTCGCTCTCCTGCTCGTCGGCGGCCGCATCCCGTGGGCTCGAGCCCTATGGTGCATCCCGGCATTGAGTTTCGGAGTGGCGCTGGCGGCGCCGCTTCTGTTGCCGCAAATGGCCGAATTGGGCGGAAGGAATTTCGGCGCCGTTGGACCGGGCGTGAGCCTGCTTGGAATGCTGCTTCCGTTTGGACGATGGGTGCCGGACTCCCGGCTTCCCTTCAGCCAGGTTGAGTGGAGCGGCCAGATGCCATATTTCGGAACCACGTTTGCCGCAGCCAGCCTGATCGCGCTGGGTTACTACTTTTATCTCCTGGTGTTGTGCAAACTCGAGTGGCCGAATGCGAGGAAGTCGATCGGCGACGCCACCTGGCTGCTTCTCATGCTGTTCGCTACCACCCTGGCTCTCGGGCCGGACGGAGTATTGTGGCCCCTGATGGCGCGGGTGCCGCCATTCAACGCATTCCGGTGGCCTTGTAAGCTGCTTCCCTTTGTCGCATTTTTTGCCTGTGTGGGCGGAGGAGTGCAGCTTGAGCGCTGGTGCGCGCGATGGCGTCCCATGCGCGCGCGCTGGCTTGCCGTGGCCACCATGGGGCTGGTGTTACTTAATACCTATTGGGCACGAGGGGCTTGATATACCTTTGGCGATCGCCCCTATCCCGGGTTGAATGCCTCTTACGCGGCGCTCATCGTTCCACAAAACGCCGGCTCGGCGGGACGCATCCTGACCAGGCCTCAGTGGGCCGCTCGCAGAGGATTACCGCCGTCGTCTTCATGCAGAATAGACACCGTACCGCAATGGGGAGTTCCTAAGCTGTCGTGAAGTAGGGACACGGGAAAGTCCGTCCGCCGGATATTACCCCAGCAGAGAACGCCGGAACCTGCCATCATCCCAACAATCCCCATGTTCCCAAACCTATGCAGGACAGCTATTGGCGTTGGCAGGATGTGGCGTTCACGTAGGATCGGCGGAACTGACGATTCTGGACTCCAGTTGGATTCCACGGGCGAGTTTTTAGACACCCGTGGTGTCCAATTCATTCTCGCAAATCTTTGTATTTCTAAGGGTTAGGTTTGGTCGGGCCGCCGAGATTTGAACTCGGGACCTCTTGCAGCCCAAGCAGGAGGTCCGCGGTTCGAGCCCGCGACCGCCCGCCACCCGTCTTTTCCGTCAGATACGACGTCCGGTCTGCTACCACGCCCCGTATATGGCAGGGGGCCATCCACAATCCCACGGTCCGACAAAACAACCTTGTTGGAATTCTCGTCAAGCGAGTTGCGCCGGTAGGCCTGAAACGCCGAAGGGTCAGCACGGGAGCAATCCCGGCTGGCCCTTGGAGAACCGAGCAGGTGCACTTGTCGGTTGCTTCCCTGCTCACGCGGCCTTCCCCGTATCTCAGGCGGGTCGGCGTCCACGACTTCACTTTCGAGGCCTGCTCAAGCTTGACTCACGTCTCCGCCTGCCAGTTTGCTCGCCCACCAGTCGTGGCTTTGTTACGAGGCTTCGATCCGACCAGTCACCCAATCGAATCGCTCGTTAGCCACCAAGTCCTACCGAGAACTACTTGGGTGGGACGTACCAGTGATCTGCGCCGTTGGGGCGAACTGAGACAGCGAGCAAAGGGCACAAATACACTGTTCACCCCGGACAAGAAACGGTGGCGTTCCCGGACTCGCTTCCGAATCTTGGATTTGAGTGCCGCGCGACACCTACAGCCGGAAGCCAGCCTGGCGCGCATCGTTGTCGAACATCCGAACCGTTTCCAGCGAGAATTCATCCAGGTCTTTGCCGAGCAGCGGAAGCTTCGCCAGCAGGTCCGGCGTAACCGTGATGATGTGGCACCCGATGGCGTTGGCCTGAACGATATTCAGAAGTTCTCGGGGGCTGGCCCAAATTAGCTCGATTTTCGGATACGCCCGCAGGATGTCGAGCGCGGCCGCCATGATGGGGACGGGGTCGCGCCCGGTATCGGCGATTCTTCCGGCGAAGATCGAAAGAAACGCCCCCGGAGCGTCTTTGATAGCCTCGGCCGCGGCCTCCACCTGCTGCAGCGTCATCATGGCCGTCACATTCACTTTCACGCCGTGCGCGGCCAGCGAGCGCAGCACGGCCAGGCTGCTCACCCCACGGGTGTTGGTGATCGGCACCTTGACGTAGACGCACGGGCCCCAACCGCTGATGCGTATAGCTTGCCGCTCCATTTCTTCGAACTCGTCGGAAAACACCTCGAAAGAGATCGGCCGGTCCGGCATATGGGCGACTGCTTCGCGCGCGAAGAATTCATAATCGCGCACTCCGGCCCGTCGCATCAGCGTCGGGTTGGTCGTGAAGCCCTGGATGCTCGGGTCTGCAGCGAGCCGGAGCATCGAGGCGAGATCGGCTGTATCGGCAAAAAGCTTGATTGTCCATCCCGGTTGGGTGTTCATGGTCTACCCTCGTTTGAGAATCCATTGGACCGCGGCGGGCAGGTTCGGGGCCTCATGGTCATAACTAGAGGCCTGCCTTTCGCGGTATCCGCGGTTGATGAAGACGGTGTTGCACCCGGCGCACCTTCCCGCCTCAACGTCCCGCCAGCGGTCCCCGACCATGAAGCTGGCGGCGAGATCGATATTCCGTTGCCGGGCGGCTTCCAGCAGCATTCCCGGAGCGGGCTTGCGGCAGGCGCAGGCATCGCGGTCGTCGTGCGGGCAAACCTGGACCTGATCCAACGCCAACTCGCGCTGAAGCCAGCCGTTCATCGCATCGACAGCTTCCCTGGTCTGCTTGCCGCGGGCGATATCGGGCTGATTGGTGACGACGATCAGGAGGTAGCCGGCGGCCCGCAGCGCCGCACAGGCCTCCCGGGCGCCGGGCAGCAGCTCGATCTCAAAGAGGCCCGCGGGCGGATAGGGACGCCCGGCCCGGATGATGGCGCGGTTCAGCACGCCGTCGCGATCGAGGAATACCGCCCGTGCCGCAACGTTCATAGCCGGTTCGCCTGCGCGTCTGGAACGAGCGCCGCCATGGAATCGCACAATGCCCGTGCCGAGCCGCGGGAGCAGTGCCAGCCGAGTGTGCGAATGCGGCTGGTGTTCAGCCGGACGATCGGAACGTCGCCTTTCCAACCGCGGTCGCCGCCTGAATAGACGAACCGGACGGCGTCGGGGTCGAGCCCCACCACGGAAGCGGCCAAGCGCGCGATTTCCGTCACGGTGATGTAATCGCCGGTGGCGACGTTGTACACCTCGTACGGCTTCGCCGTTTTCGCTTGCGCCAGAAGCACGGCGTTGACGACGTCATCCACGTGAATGTAAGATTTGCTCTGGGTCCCGTCGCCCAGGATGCGCAGCTCGCGTGGGTTGCGGAGCAATTGTCGCACGAAATCGAAGCCGACGCCGTGGGTTTGCCTGGGGCCGACCACGTTGCCGAAACGAAAGGCGCAGCCGCTCAGTCCGAACATGAAAGAGTAGCAGGCGATGAGCGCCTCGCCGGAAAGCTTGCTGGCGCCATAGGTCGAAATCGGGAGCAGCGGTCCGTAGTCCTCGGCGGCTTCGCGCTCGCCCAGGTCGCCGTAGACGCCGCTGCCCGAAGCGTAGAGTATCCGGGGCACGCCCGCGACGCGCATGGCTTCGACCACCTGCCTGGTGAGCAGCGTACCCTGGCGGAAGTCGATATCGGGATCGGTAATGGCGCGGGCGATATCCGGGTTGGAGGCGAGGTGGATGACGGCATCGTGGCCGGCCATGGCGTCGCGCAGGGTTTCGGTATCGGCTACGTCGGCGCGGACTACCTGAAGGCGCGGGTCGGCGCGGTGGTGCTCGTAATGCCATTCGCGGCCGGCGGAGAAATTGTCGTACAGGGTGACACGCGAAGTGGCGGCGGTGGCCAGCAGCCTGTCGGTGAAGTGGCTGCCGATGAAGCCGGCGCCCCCTACGATGAACCAGCGGCTCATTTTACGGACTCCCATTTGGCTGTGGCCGATTGCAGCGCGGGATGGCTGACGAGCAGGTGCAGAAGCACGGAGCAGATGCCTTCGGTGTGGGGCGTGATGCGGTCGGGACTGAGGGGCGGAATCACGGCGCAGACCTGTGCCACCTGCCGCGTGAATCCGCCGTCGCGGCCGACGATGCCGAAGATGGCGGCGCCGCGCCCGGAGGCGATCTCCAGTGCGCGCACAATGTTCACCGAGACATTCTTCTCGCGGTTTCCGCCCCCCACGGAGAGAACCAGGACCGCATCGCGGGGGCCTAGGCGCGACCCGCACAGCCATTCGGCGAAGCATGTGTCCCAGCCCTCATCGTTGATCCGAGCGGTCAGCTCGCTGACGTTATCAGTGGGAGCGTATGCCTCAAACCGGCACAGCTTGCGGAAATCGTTGGCCGCATGGCTGGCGTGGCCGGCCGATCCTCCCACGCCGAGAATGAACAGGCGTCCGCCGCTATTCCGGACCGCGGCCAACCCGCGGGCCAAGCTCTCTAGCGCGTCCACGTCGAGCCGCTCCAGAATGGCGCGGCTTTCACTCAGAAATGTGCTGCTGAAACTGCTCATGACGTCCTGCGTTGACAGAAACACAAGCTACCTCCGCCGCTTAGATGGCGCTTCAGCCCGAACCACGCACACCTCCTTGTCGAACGGCAGGGACACGAGGTGGGCGAGGCCTGGAGCGTAGGGTAGAAGATCGTAAGGCGCATCGTCCACATTCACGAACCACGCTTTGCGATCGGAATAGTACCGGAGAACCTCTTCATTCAGCGTGGGGCCCATATCGTGGACCCATACGATCCGCGCGCGGTCGATTTCGGCCTCGTTATATACCCACTCAGTTGTTGAGTAATACTCATGGTGGATTTGCACGAAAACCACGTGGCGGCCGGGGATCGCTTCCAGGCGGCGGACCATATCCGCCCGCATTGCGCCCTCGCCGGAGCCGAGCGCCGAATACGCATGGACAACGGGCGAAGGCGGGAACCGGGTAGAATCGATGAACGCCCGCACGGGCAGCATGGTCACGCAGACGGCGACGATGGCCCGTGACCACGCGAGGCCGCGAAGACTCCTCCGGCGGCCCTCGATGCGCAGATGGCGGATGCCCTGGACCGTCAATACCAGGAAGGACGCGGCGGCGGCGGCGATATAGTGTGGATACGCAACGATGACAGCGCCCACCACGAGCGACGCAGCCAAACACGCCAGGGGCACGCGGAGACGCCGGTCCCTCCACCATTTGCAGCGCGAAACGAACAGGGGGATGGTTAGCGCCGGCCCGAGAAAAAAGCGCCAACTCGGTCCCAAATTGATGGTGCTGAACTGGAGCGCCGGCGTTGGCCAGGACTTCCGGGCCTGCATGCAGCGTTCCCACTCGTAATAAAGCTGCATGTTGGCATGGCGGTAGACGGCCGGGGGCAGCTTCTCCCAGGGCAGAGTGAGGGGCCAGCTATACATGGCCTGGTTCAGCCGGTAGGGCATTACGAGGGGGTTGCCCGTGATGGCACGACAGTAAATCCCCAACCCGGCGAATCCCAGGGCAATGACTATCGCGGCCGGAACCGCCACACGCGAAAAGCTGGACCACCGCCGCGACCGGAAGTAATGCCAGGCGAGCGCTGCGGCGATGGGCAGCGCGAAAACGCCGCCCTCCAGAGGGCGCGTGTAAAGCAACCACACCACGCCGAACCCCAGCGTGAGGCCCAGGGGGATGCTGGAGCGCTTCCGGATGCGCAGGTATGCGCCCAACACCAGCGCTCCCGCCGCCGCGGTGACCGTGCCGCCCCAGTAGCTGTTCACCCAGTAGGACAGCGCGCCCCAACGGAGAACGGCGAGAACTCCCGCCAGCAGAGCCCACCGGGGCGGGAAAATGCCGTACGCCATCCACAGCAGCGCCGCGCACATGGCGCCGCTCGAAAGCAGGACGCCGATCCAGGGGTTGCCGAGGAGCTGGCCAAGCGCCATGACGATTCCCAACCCTGGGAAATAAATCGAGGCGTAGACCGGGGCGGTTAGGATGTGGATGCCTTCGAAGTGCATCCACAACGGGTGCATGGGGTTCACGAGCCGGCCATGGGCCAGCGTATCGGCGATCAGCAAGTGGCTGAACTCGTCGGGAATCCATGGATCCGGAACCGGCGCCCAGGGCAGTATGGCCACGCGAGTCAGGATCGGCACGAAGAATGCCATGGCTATGCACGCGGCGCGACGGTTCGCCAGACGCGCTCCCGCGCGCTCCAGACGCTCGACCCAGGGCCGCCGGAAAAACCGGAGGCCGAATGCGCAGAGCAGGAGTAGGCCGATCTCGACGTAGTTGAGATCGAGCACGAAGGACCAGCGGGTGCCTATGACAAGGACCAGCAGCGTTACGATTACGGAATCCATCGCGATATCACCCTGAGTGACCGAGGCCCGCGCGGGCAACGCCGTGGGCGAAACGTGAGAAACGCAGGGGAACGAGGCGGAGGATGCGCCGGAAAGTCCACATGGTGGAGGCCCACCGGTTCAGCGTAGTGGCGCCGATGCGCTCAGTGTAGGGGATGAAGACCTCGGAAACGCGAAAGCCAAGGAGCGCGGGCTTGAGCAGCAGTTCGACAGGCAGCGCGGGGCCGTTGGGGTCGAACTCCACGGTGTCGAGGATGGTTCGGCGGTAGGCCCGCATTCCGGAGTGAACGTCGGTGGTTTTTATGCCCAGCAGCAGCCGGGAGACGGCCGCGAAGAGCCAGTTCGCCAGGTAGTTGGGCACTGGCATCGCGTCCGGCCGCGATTTGAGGCGAGAGGCGTTGACCAGGTCAGTGCGCCCGGATAGCACCATGTCGGCGATCTCCCGGATACGGTCCGCGGGATATGTGTCGTCGCAATCGAGCGTGACGACCACGTCGCCGCCGGCCTCTTTGAGTGCGCGAATCATGGCGCGGCCGTATCCCTGGGGCGGAAACTGCCGCACCACACGTGCGCCGAGCGCCGCTGCGAGCTCCGGGGTGCGGTCCTTACTGCTATCGACCACCAGGATTTCGCAACTGGCGCCGACGCAGGCCCGGATGTCGCGAATCACCTTCTCGACGGCACCTTCTTCGTTCAGCGTGATCATGGCAACGGTGATTGTAGGCATCGTCAGTTCCTTCTGCTTAAAACCTTCCCTGGGCAGTTCAACTCCGCGGCCACCCGGAACCCGCGCTCGATGCACTGGTCCAGGTTGAGGTATTCGAATTCGGCGTTGCGGCCGCACAGGGCAACCCCGAGGGATTGGAAGTAGGTTTTCGCCATTTCGAGGTGGCGCCGGTAGTTGAAATCCTGGACTACATAGCCGTATTTTGCGCGGTACACCTTCGTATAACAGACATCGCCGGAATGCGCCAGCTCCATCGATTCGAGTCCGGAAACAACCTTGAGGAGTAGCTCGGCATCGTCCAGCTCCCAGACGCCGTCGCCAGCGTTGGCGGTGATTTCGGCCTGGATCGGCGAGCGGCCTTCGGGAACATTGCCGGAACTGAAGCGGCCGGGAAGCGAGAGACGATGGAACGGGAGCCGCGGGTCGCGCCTGAGTGACGGCCTAACCGAAACCTCGTTGGTTTCTCGACGCGAGCCAGAAGTCCGCATCTGCCAAGTATGGCACCCGGCGCCGAGGTGGTGGTGACGCTGGATTGCGACGCGACCTACCCGGCTGCCGAGATCCCGGTGATTGCTGATATGATACTGTCGAGTGCGATCTGGTGAACGCCTCGCGCCTCGAGCGCCGCCCCAAAGCCATGCCGCTATCCAACTATCTCGGCAACTGCGTCGGTTCGAGGGCGCGCCGCATCGTCCCGGAGCAAAGTGATTCACCCCGATGAATCCGGTGAAGCCCAGGTCCGCGAGTTTGCCTGCCCCTGATACCCAGGATAGGCGCCCCTATTTCGAGATCGCGAACCTCGAGATTCCGATCCTTCTGGAGGGTCTGCCCAAGGGCCTCGACGTATTGGACGTCGCCTGCGGCTCTGGAGTGCATGGCGCCGAGTTGAAGCGAATTCACCAACACCGGGTCACGGGCGTCGATATTTCAGAGGAATCTATCCGCAAGGCAAGCACCCGCCTTGGCGCGGCGTATGTCGGCGATATCACACGACCACAGGATTATCCCTTCGCCTCCGCGCCAGGATTCGACGTGATCCTCTTTTCGGATATCCTCGAACACGTTTACGATCCCGCCGCCGTCCTGCGCTCCCATCTGGAATTGCTGAAGCCCGGCGGCCGCGTCGTGATTTCGCTTCCGAACATTGCTATATGGAATGTGCGGTTGGAGTTGCTGTTCGGGCGTTTCCGCTATCAAGATACCGGGACGCTTGATCGCACCCACATCCGCTTTTTCGACCGGAGCAGCTTTCGCGAGCTGCTGACCTCCTGTGGCTTGGAGGTGGAAAGAAGCAGAATCACCCCTGGCATTCTCCGCCCTTTTGTGAATTTGATCAAGCGCGTGTACGGCCGCTCTTCCGACCCGGCACCCCAGGTGGACTCGTCTTCGATCATGGATTCGAAGCCGTACCAGATGTATTGCCGCTTGTTTTATCCGGTGGAGCGGCTGCTCTGCCAACTCCGGCCCACTTAATTCGCGTTCCAAATGGTGGCGTTGTGCCGGCCCAAGAGCGCGGCGGACCAGACTAAATAGTCCCCCGCCACTATGGAACATTTACCAGACAGAGACCGGCGCGTTCCTCGTCCAGCGTGATCATGGCGACGGTGACGGTAGGCATCGCCGGTCCTCCTGTCGTTAAGCCTTCCCGTTGCGGTTCAACTCCGCGGCCACCCGGAAACCGCGCTCTATGCACTGGTCCATGTTGAGGTATTCGAATTCGGCGTTGCGGCCGCACAGGGCAACTCCCAGGGATTGGAAGTAGTTTTTCGCCGTTTCGAGGTGGCGCCGGTAATTGAAATCCTGAACGACATAGCCGTATTTCGCCCGGCATACTTTGGTGTAACAGATGTCGCCCGAATGCGCCAGCTCCATGGATTCGAGTCCGGAAACAACTCTGTGGAGCACCTCGGCGTCGTCCAGTTCCCAGACGCCGTCGCCGGCGTTGGCGGTGATCTCGGCCTGGATCAGCGAGCGGCCTTCGGGAACGTTGCCGGGACTGAAGCGGCCGGGAAGCGAGAGGCGATGGAACAAGAGCTGCGGGTCGGGGACGTAGATGGCGGTGTAATCGGGCAGGCGGCGGCCGGCTAGCCCCACCGTCACGGTGAACAGCGAATTGAAGCGGAGCGCGGCGGCGGCGTCCTTCACTACGCGGGGGACGTCCTCGAAGATCTCCGCCATCTCGACGATGGGGAGGGTGGAAACAAGGCGGGCATAGGTGCGGTCGTGGAGGCCGTCGCTGACGACCCAGCCATCGCCGGTCCTGCGGACGTGCCGCACGGCAAAGCCGGGTGTGATCGAGCGCACCCGCTCCGCCATTCCCATTGCCAGGGCTTCGATGCCGCCGGTGGCGGGGTAGTAGAAGTCGAGCTGGTGCACGTAGCCTTCGGTGCTCACGCCGACGGCCGCCTTGACGACGTCCTCCAGCGGCGGCTTGGGGACGCGGCCCTCCACCCAGTCGAGGCTCATCTCGGCGGCTGGGACGTTCCAGATCTTCTCGTTATACGGCAGCAGGTATTTTTCGGCCAGGCCGGTGCCGAAAGTGTGGTAAATCCACTCTTTGAAGTTGGTGGGGGCGGGGTGGCGGTTCTCGATGTAGTGGTAGAGGCACTCGAAGCGGTCCTGCGGGTCGAGGTCGTAAAGGCCGTTTTCGAAGGGGTATTTGACGTAGCGACCCTTGAAGAAGATCTTATTGGCTCGGCGGCCGCGGGAAAGGTTCCCACCAAGCAGGGACAGCATAAAGGCGAGGGTTTCCGCGTTGCGCGAAAAAATAATGTGCGGCCCACCGGCGTCGAAGGTGAAACCCTCCTCGCGGACGCTGCGGAGGTGGCCGCCGGGCCGCGCATCGGCTTCGAGCACCTCGGAGTCACCTTCGAGGCGGGCGGCGACTGTGAGGCCGGCGAGGCCTCCGCCGAGAATTCCGGTTCGCTGAGCGGCGTGATCGGTCATAGCGGAGGATCGGGCGGCGTGGTGGTTATGAACGTTTCGAAATCGCTCAGGCCCTCGGGTGAGCCGATTTCGTAGAAGCGTTCGGCGGTTTCGAAGCCAGCAAGCAGACCCTCGCGGCTAAGGGCGGTAAAGAGAGACGCGAGATCGCTCGGCCCGGTTTCCGGCACGTTCCGTTCGACGAGGCCGCGGGTCAGCATGGAGACACCGGAATCGATGTACTCGAACTCTTGTGGCGCGGGGTCTCGGGCGGTTTTGTCGTACAGCACAATACGGCCGCCGCGGAAAACGACGTTGCTGCGATCCCACTTGCCGCGGTTGCGGAGCACCGCCATGGCGGCGGGCAGGCCGCTGGCGGTAAACGAGTCCCACAGGGGGCGCAGGGGGACGCGCGGGTACGAATCGCCGTAGACGACGGCGAAGGTGGGGTGGAGTGCGCCCTCGCGGCAGGCGAGGCGCAGGGCGCCGGCGGTGCCGCGCAACTCGTTGCCCTCGTCGACATAGGTCGCGCGGAGCCCCCACAAACCCGCGCCCACATAGTCGCGAATCATCTCGCCGCGGTGCCCGATAGACAAGACGGCTTCCGTTATGCCCTCCGCGGCAAGCCATGCGAGTTGATAGTCGACGAACGGCTTGCCTGCCACCGGCAACATGGACTTGGGGCAGCGCTCGGTGAGTGGCTGCATGCGCGTGCCGAGCCCACCGGCCAGAACCACACATTGCCGCCGGGGGCGCACGCTAGGTTCTTCCGGCATCAGTCCCTGACCAGGATGGTGGATCCGTCATGATCGAAGCGGAAGCGCAGTTCGCGCAGGCCTTGCTCGGCCATGGCGCGCCGCACCCGCATGGGATGTTCCGCATAGAAGAGCAAGTATCCGCCGCCGCCTGCGCCGACGAGTTTTCCGCCGAGAGCGCCGTTGGCCATCCCGACATCGTGCCAGTGGTTGATGCAGTCGTTGCTCATGCCTTTCGACCGCCCGCGTTTAATCTCCCAATGCTCGCGCAAGATGCCGGCGTAGCACGCCGTATCGCCGCGTTCCAGAGCCTCCTTGGCGGCCAACCCGAGTTGCTTGGTGTGGTGCAGATTTTCGAGGATGGCGCTGTCCCCTTCGAGGGAACGCTGTTTCTGATCGGAGAGAACCTCGATGGCGTTTCGGGAATAGCCGGTAAAGAACATTAGCAGGTTCTGCTCCAGATCGATCAGCGTGTCGGTCGAGATGGCCAGCCGCTGGACGCCGACCGAGCCGTCCAGACGGAAGTCGAAGCAGGTAAGGCCACCGTGCGAGGCGATATACTGATCCTGCTTGCCAACCGCTTGGCCGAGCACGTTGATCTCGATGTCGCACGCTTCTTCGGCCAGCGCCGATGCGGAGACGAACACGTGCTTGTCGGCATAGAGAGCCTTGAGCAGACCCACCGTGAAGGTGCCCGAGGATCCGAGGCCGGTACCCGCCGGAACATCGGCCATGCTGGCGAGTTCGAGAGAGCCCTGCCCGTTATGGCGCCGCAGTACTTCGCGAAAAATCGGGTGCTGAATTTCGTCCACCTTGTTGGCATATTCCAGAGACGAATATTTC